>Ga0209075_1000252_pt1 | contig 51477 bp, 44 predicted proteins | sample Stecom2011_FD_187523 | JGI IMG/M metagenome (GOLD analysis project Ga0209075, IMG submission 187523) | Agricultural soil microbial communities from Utah to study Nitrogen management - Steer compost 2011 (SPAdes) (version 2) | ecosystem: Environmental > Terrestrial > Soil > Agricultural land...
AGCGATCCTTACTTTGTTCCAGAAAGCACACCACTGTCGACTCAGCTGCTGAATTTCCAAAAGCATAAACGTCGAATTGGTATCGTGGTTGACGAGTATGGCGACGTAGAAGGCATTGTCACCCTAGAAGACATCCTCGAAGAGATTGTTGGCGAGTTCAGTGATCATGATCAACGCGCCACACCAGAAATTCGCCAACTCAGCGATAGCAGTTACACCATTGATGGCGCTGCCTATATCCGTGATATCAATAAAGCACTGGAATGGGAATTGCCCAGCGATGGCCCGAAAACACTGAACGGCTTAATCACCGAGATTCTAGAATTTATTCCTGAAGGCGCGGTGTGTATTCAGATTGGTCCGTACTACTTAGAAACACTCGAAATCAAAGACAATCGAATCAGTCGTGCGCGCTTATGGAGCAGCGACTGATTAGCTAGGTGATCAGTCGCTCATCGATTACAGCTCAACCCTGATTTGACTTACCACTTGCAAGGCTTTTGCGCGAGCTGCTTCTACCGTTTCGGCTTGCGCTAAAGCAACACCCATGCGCCGCTCACCTTCAACCGCAGGCTTACCAAACAAGCGTAATGCGGTATCTGGCTCTTGTAAGGCCTGCGCTAAACTGGCAAAAGCGGTTTTTGTCGAATGACCCTTAACCAAAATCACCGCAGAAGCAGTAGCGCCCATTTGTCGAATTGCAGGAATCGGCAGACCTAAAATCGCCCGCGCATGCAAAGCAAACTCTGATAAATCTTGCGACATCAAAGTAACCAACCCCGTGTCATGCGGGCGCGGCGAAACCTCGCTAAACCAGACCTGATCGCCTTTAACAAATAACTCCACACCAAAGACGCCACGACCACCTAGTGAATCTGTAATGCATTGCGCTACTCGCTGCGCTTGCGCCAATGCAGCAGCAGTCATCGCTTGCGGCTGCCATGACTCCACATAGTCGCCGCGCTCTTGTAAATGACCAATGGGCTGACAAAAACTGGTGCCATCAACATGACGTACAGTCAGCAAGGTGATTTCATAGTCAAAATCAATAAAACCTTCAACAATCACTCGTCCCGCACCAGTACGCCCGCCCTCTTGCGCAATTTGCCAGGCACTCTCTAGATCAGCTTCGCTATGCAAGACACTTTGTCCTTTGCCAGACGAACTCATCAACGGTTTAACCACGCACGGGTAACCGACCTGCAGAACAGCAGCACAATATTCGCCGTAATTGTCAGCAAAGCAATAAGGCGACGTCGGCAGCTCTAACTCTTCAGCGGCCAAGCGACGAATACCTTCACGATCCATGGTCAACTGCGCAGCGCGCGCAGTCGGAATCACCGTAAATCCTTCGCTTTCGAGGGCCACCAAGGTCGCCGTGGCAATCGCTTCTATCTCTGGAACGATATAATGCGGCTGCTCCAACTCAATCACCGCACGTAACGCCGCATCATCCAGCATATTAATCACATGACTGCGATGCGCAACTTGCATGGCTGGTGCATTGGCGTAGCGATCCACTGCAATGACTTCGACACCAAAACGCTGCAACTCTAGCGCAACTTCTTTGCCGAGTTCGCCAGAGCCACAGAGCAAAACTCGCACAGCAGTCGCTGATAATGGTGTTCCAATACGGGGCATTTCCTATCCTCATTAATTAACTTAACAAACCTTGCTGGCGAGCGCGTTGCTCAAGCCGATCAAGCACTTCACGCCGTTGTTGGTTGGTCATAGTACCCCAACGCCTGATTTCATCAGCACTGCGCTGGCATCCCATACAGATATCATTAAGATCCAATGCACATAAACTGATACAAGGCGATTTAACCGGTTTTTCGCGCCATTTAGAGGGTGTCGTCATTGTCTTCCTGTAAATCTTTAGCGTAACGCTGGGCATTATGCACATAATGCGCGGCATTGGCCTCCAGCATTTTCTTCTGCTGCTCGCTGAGTTCGCGTACGACTTTACCCGGAGAGCCGACAACAAGACTGCCATCAGGAATTTCTTTGCCTTCAGCAATTAAGGTGTTAGCGCCAATGATGCAGTGTTTACCAATTTTCGCACCATTGAGAATCACCGCGCCAATACCAATCAAACTATGGTCACCGATGGTGCAACCATGCAGCATAGCGTTATGGCCAACAGTCACACCTTTGCCTAAAGTCAACGGCCAACCCATGTCGGTGTGCATCACTGTGCCGTCTTGCACATTACTGTTTTCGCCGATATGAATCAGCTCATTATCACCGCGTAACACTGCGCTAAACCAAACACTGGCTCCTGCCTCTAGACGCACTTTACCAATCACAGCCGCGGTTGGGGCAATCCAGCTGTCCGGATGCGCATCAACTTGGCTATCTGCTAAACGATATTTCATCGGTCGCTCCTTTATGTTTTTTATTTAGAGTTCTTTTTTACTCAACTGCGGCGGTTCAGTCAGGATGATTTTAGTGTCGTAGACCAGATTGACCAATTCGATCAGCATCACAGCGGTCAAACCCCAAATTTTATAACCACCAAATTGGTAACTGGGCACATACCAGGTGCGCCCCAGGTAATCGATGCGATGGGTCATTTCCCGCGGATCGCTGGCAAAAAAATCTAAAGGTACTGAAAACACCGAGTCGATTTCATCCGCGTTAGCACGGTATTCGACATAATCAGGAACAATGCCCACATAAGGCGTAACTTTAATTGCATGCCGAGACACCACCTCACTCAGCGGCCCAACCATTTCCACTAAACCTGGTGATAAGCCAACCTCCTCTTGCGCTTCACGCAAGGCTGTACTGACTAAGTCTGCATCCTCAGGATCACGACGACCACCGGGGAAAGCCACTTCACCACCGTGAGTGGATAAGCCTTGCGCACGCAAAGTTAGGAGCAATTCAGGATTAGCACTGCGGGTCAGCGCCATTAAGACTGCGGCCTCGCGAAAGTGTGGCTGTATTGCCAAGGTACGCGGTGAATAGCTTTGTACTCGCTGTAATACACTGTCCAACATGAGCATTCTCTATACCCCAATATGTAAACATCATGCCATGAAGCAGACATGAGGCCCAAGCCACTTGAGTTCAGTTCAGCCAAAAGTCGTGGTTAACCCACACTTAAACAATTGTTTCTCGATGATCGAACGCCAGCAATCGCCAGCCGTCAAGAAACCGATTAGAATAGCCGCCACAACAATAACCCATGCGAGTTTTCTCGCCCAATGACCGACTAACAGCAGCAGCTTTAGTTCTTTTCGTGAGTCTGTTTTATGCGCGCTATGCTTGTTGCCTTATTTTTATCATTACCGATTCTGTGTTACGCCAGTCAAGCTAACAGTAATGCCAACCCGAGTGTTGATAAAGTTCTAGTGGTCAAGTCGGAGCGGGCTTTGCATTTAATGCATCGCGGAGAAGTGGTTAAATCCTACCGTGTGTCGCTGGGTAAAAAAATCGGCCCGAAGGAGTATGAGGGTGATCAACGCACGCCAGAAGGTTTGTATTGGATTAACTGGCGCAAGCAAAGTGATAATTTTAATTTAGCGATGCATATTTCTTATCCTAACGCTAAGGATTTGCAGCGCTCAAAAGAAACCGGGCTACCACCCGGCGGTATGATTATGTTGCACGGCACACCCAATGATGAAGAGTATCCAGAATGGTTTTTCAATACTCTGGACTGGACTGAAGGCTGTATTGCTTTGACCAACTCGGATATGCAGGAAGTCTGGAAAACCGTGAAAGACGGCACGCTGATTGAGATTCGGCCATAGGGCATAACTCTCCAGCAGCATCGATGATCAACGAGTACCTCGGGGCGGGCGCCAGAATTGAAGGTCTGTATGAGCTGGCCATGCCTGCGACTGCACGTTAATACGAAGTACGCTACGCGCAGAGCTGCGCGCTTTTAATAAAGTAAAGCATCCAGAACGATATGCGCATGCCGTACCTCGCTGGTATCGCTTTTCCCTCAACGGGTCATCCTGACCCGATTCGGGCGCTACGTCATCCATGACTCGCTCGTCGCGACACTAGCAAGATACTCATTGATCAATGATGTTGTTTGCAGATCCGTTGTTCGACGACAATACCTAAAAAAGACAAAAAACTTTACTCGCCAGCTTGCCTAAACCACGCCAGTGCCAACACCGCAGATGATCAACGAGTGCTTCGGGGTGGGAGGTGGTGAGCAGCGCCAAGGATGGCGCAGCGCCGGAGTTGAACCCCGGACGGGTTCATCGACGGATTAACACATACCCCGAAGTACGGCTCCCGCTGTGCCAGGCTTTTAAAAGAAAGTAATACTGATTTGCGCATGCCGTACCTTGCTAGTATCGCTGTTCCCTCAACGGGTCATCCTGACCCGATTCGGGCGCTACGTCATCCATGACTCGCTCGTCGCGACACTAACAAGATACTCATTGATCAATGATGTTGTTTGCGAATCTGTAGCACGACTCTTTAAAAATCATAAGGCATGCAAAACATGCTGTTGCTTGGCCTGCTTAAACCACACGAATGCCAACACCGCAAATAATCAACGAGTGCTTCGGGGTAGGTGTGGTGAGCAGCGCCAAGGATGGCGCAGCGCCGGAGTTGAACCCCGGACGGGTTCATCGACGGATTAACACTTACCCCGAAGTACGTCGTACGCTGCGCCAATTTCAAAGCAACTTACATGAACACTTGCCCCGAAGTACGACATGCACAACAGCAAACAACTAAGTAAAGAGTCTTGCGGACGAGCCGCCCTCGCTCCCATCGTCGAATCAGCCAGATAGCAAAACGCCGCTGACTAGCAGCGGCGTTATTGGTGTTACTCAGCTGACTTAGTCAACCCAAACACGTGCGTTACGGAACATGCGTAACCATGCACCGTCATCTTGCCACTCATCAGGATGCCAAGAGTTCTGCACTGCGCGGAATAAACGCTCAGGGTGCGGCATCATAATCGTCACACGACCATCACGATTGGTTAAACCAGTAATACCTTTCGGCGAACTGTTTGGATTCGCTGGATAACGCTCAGTCACTTTGCCGTAGTTATCAACATAACGCAGACTCACGCAACCAGACAGGTCCGACTCAAGCAACGCATCCGCACTGGCATACTCAGCATGCCCTTCTCCGTGCGCAACAACCACAGGCAAACGTGAACCGGCCATACCTTGCAAGAAAATCGACTGAGACTTTTGCACCTCAACCATCGCCACACGCGCTTCAAACTGCTCAGAGTGGTTACGCACAAAACGCGGCCAGAACTCAGAGCCTGGAATCAGCTCATTAAGATTCGACAGCATCTGACAACCGTTACACACACCTAAGGTGAAACTGTCATCACGATCGAAGAACTGCGAGAACGCATCGCGAGCACGGCTGTTAAACAGAATTGATTTAGCCCAGCCCTCACCAGCACCCAATACGTCACCGTAAGAGAAACCACCGCACGCCACTAAACCTTTAAAGGTATCAAGATCAATGCGACCCGCCAGCACATCACTCATGTGCACATCAACTGCGGTGAAGCCCGCACGATCAAAGGCAGCCGCCATCTCCACGTGACCATTGACACCCTGCTCGCGCAGAACAGCAACGCGTGGACGCACGCCTTTTTTAATATAAGGCGCAGTAATATCAGCATTAACATCAAAGGTTAACTGCACTGACAAACCTGGATCTTCTTGATCAAGCAGTGCTTCAAACTCTTGCTCAGCACATTCAGCGTTATCACGCAGACGTTGCACCTGATAACTGGTCTCTGTCCATGTGCGCTGCAGTAAACGACGCTCACCCGCAAATACCGTCTCGCCAGCCAAGCTAACTTTAATCGCATCACCCCCCACAGGACGGCCAATCACACTCACGCACTCAGATATACCCGCTTGAGCAAAAGCAGCCAATACAATCTCAACATCAGTACTGAGCACTTGTACGACAGCGCCCAACTCTTCGTTAAGCAAGGCGGCATTGACATCTTCAGCAGCAATATTTAGCGCATCAAGATCAATATCTAGACCACAGTGACCGGCAAATGCCATTTCCAAGACAGTCGTCAGCAAACCACCATCAGAACGGTCATGGTAAGCCAGCAAACGCTGTGCTGCATTCAAGCTCTGGATGGTTGCGAAGAAGGCTTTTAGGTCTTCAGCGCTGTCAACATCAGGGGTTTGTTGGCCGATCTGGCTATACACTTGAGTGAAGATCGATGCACCTAAACGGTTTTGACCACGACCCAAGTCAATCAGGAGTAAAGCGCTGTCGCCTTTATCTAAACGCAACTGCGGCGTTAAGGTCTGACGAATATCTGGCACCGGAGCAAAACCAGTAATCACCAATGACAACGGAGAGGTGACTGATTTATCAACGCCCTCATCCTGCCAACTAGTCTTCATCGACATTGAGTCTTTACCGACCGGAATGGTAATTCCAAGTGCCGGACAAAGCTCCATACCGACGGCTTGTACAGTATCGTACAAACGTGCATCTTCACCTGGGTGACCGGTTGCGGCCATCCAGTTGGCTGATAAGCGAATATCAGAAATCTTGTTAATCCGTGCTGCAGCAAGGTTAGTCACCGCCTCACCCACCGCCATACGACCCGACGCCGGAGCATCCAGCAGTGCTAAAGGCGTACGCTCACCCATCGCCATTGCTTCACCGACATACGCATCAAAGCTGCTCGCAGTGACCGCGCAATCAGCCACAGGCACTTGCCAAGGACCAACCATTTGGTCGCGTGCCACTAAGCCCGTCACGCTACGGTCACCAATAGTGATCAAGAAGCTTTTACTGCCCACTGTTGGGTGACGCAAAATACGCTCAGCTGCTTCTTTTAAGTCGATATCAGCGGCAACAAAACTATCCACCAGCTCATCTTCACGATTCACACTACGGTGCATGCGCGGCGGTTTGCCCAGCAATACTTCCAACGGCATATCCACTGGATTATTACCAAAGTGGCTGTCAGTTACCGTCAAGTGACGCTCTTCAGTGGCCTCACCGACCACCGCAAACGGACAACGCTCACGCTCACAAATCGCCGCAAAACGCTCGAGGTTTTCTGGCTTAACCGCCATCACATAACGCTCTTGCGACTCGTTACACCAAATTTCCAGCGGGCTCATGCCCGGCTCGTCATTCGGCACATTGCGTAAGTTGAAAACACCACCACGACCGGCGTCATTCACCAACTCAGGGAAAGCATTGGATAAACCACCAGCGCCGACGTCATGGATAAAGCTAATCGGGTTATCAGCGCCCAACTGCCAGCAGCGGTCGATCACTTCTTGGCAACGACGCTCCATTTCAGGGTTTTCGCGTTGCACTGAAGCAAAGTCCAAATCAGCTGATGAAGCACCCGTCGCCATTGACGATGCGGCACCACCACCCAAACCAATCAACATGGCCGGACCACCGAGCACAATCAGCTTGCTACCAACAGCAATATCATCTTTCTGCACGTGTTCGGCGCGGATATTACCTAAACCACCAGCCAACATAATCGGCTTATGGTAACCGCGCACTTCGTCTCCGCGCGGCGTGGTAATGCTCTGCTCAAAAGTACGGAAGTAACCGGTAATTGCCGGACGACCAAATTCATTATTAAACGCCGCGCCACCGAGCGGGCCTTCAATCATGATATCCAGCGCGGTAACAATGCGCTCAGGCTTACCGTATGGAACTTCCCATGGCTGGATGTAGCCTGGGATATTCAGATTCGACACCGTAAAACCAGTCAGGCCAGCTTTTGGCTTAGAACCACGACCAGTTGCGCCTTCGTCACGAATCTCACCACCAGAACCGGTTGATGCACCAGGGAACGGAGCAATTGCGGTTGGGTGGTTATGGGTTTCAACTTTCATCAAGATATGAATCGGCTCTTGATGGGCAGCGTACTCGCCAGTTTCTGAATCAGGGAAGAAACGTCCCGCAGTAAAGCCTTCAATCACTGAAGCGTTATCGCTATAAGCTGACAAGACACCTTCACTGTTCATCGCAAAAGTATTTTTAATCATGGCAAACAAGGATTTTTCTTGCGCCTGACCATCTACATCCCAGCTGGCGTTAAAGATTTTGTGACGGCAATGCTCAGAGTTAGCCTGCGCAAACATCATTAACTCAATGTCATGCGGGTTACGACCAAGCTTCTTGAAGCTTGTAACCAAGTATTCGATTTCGTCTTCAGCCAGTGCTAAACCTAAATCGACGTTAGCTTTCTCTAGACTCTCAACGCCACCGGTCAGCACATCCACCACGGCCAATGGACGCGGCTGAGCATGGCTAAATAAAGCCGATGCTTCTTCCATTGCGCCAAGCACTAACTGGGTCATACGGTCATGCAGAGCAGCTGAAATCAACTGAGTTTCCGCGTCGCTGTAATCACCGGTAATGTAATAGGCCATACCGCGCTCAATGCGCTGTACTTTAGCCAGACCGCAATTCTTGGCAATATCCGTTGCTTTACTGGACCAGGGTGAAATGGTGCCAAAGCGCGGCACGACTAAAAAGAGGCGTCCGCTTGGCTCTTGGCTAGGCACACTCGGGCCATACTTGAGCAAACGGCTAAGGACTTGGCCTTCTTCACTGCTTAACGCAGCTGAAACCTCAACAAAATGAGCAAACTCAGCGTACAAACCGCTGACAGAGGGAACCTTCTGACGCAATTGTTCAAAAAGTTTCTCATGGCGAAAAGCAGAAAGGGCAGGAGCGCCGCGCAAGATCAGCATCGTCGTGACAGCCTCAGAAAATTGTATGAAATGGGCGGATATTCTAGTCTCCACGGCAATAAATAACCATCCAAATCTGCCCTTTAGCGCTTTATTCAGCATGAGCAGTCAGGCTTTCGAGCGTAGACGATTGTTTAGCACTGCTTTTTTTGCCGGACTCAATCACCTTTGCGTATACTGCGCCCATGCATTCTCAATCACTTTCTTACCTGCAACGCCTATTGCTTGCCTGCACAACCTGCATGCTGTTGGTTGTTAATGGCTGCGGGAAACCACCAACCACCCTTGAACGCATTCAGGCGCAAGGGGTTTTGCATGTGATTACCCGCAATAGCCCATCGACCTACTTCCAAGACCGTAACGGTGATACCGGCTTTGAATACGAACTGGTTAAGCGCTTTGCTGACCATCTAGGTGTTGAGCTAAAAATTGAGACTGCTGACAATATTGACCAACTGTATGATCGTTTGGCCGCTGAAGATGGCCCAGTTTTGGCCGCTGCCGGTTTAGTGCCGAGCCCTAGTCGCTTAGCGAGCCTGCGATTTTCTGATCCCTATTTAGATGTTGCCTCGCAAATCATATACCATCAAAAAGATAAGCGTCCTAAACAGCCACAGCATTTGATTGGCAAAAGCCTGCTGGCTCTCAAAGGCAGTATTCACGAAGAACATCTGCAACAGATTCAAAAAGAGCATCCAGAGTTTCGTTATGAAGTTTCAGACCAGGTCGAAACCGTTGATTTACTGCGCATGGTCGATGAACGTCAAGTTGACTTAACCGTAGTAAACTCCAATCAAGTGGCGATGAATCAGGTTTATTTTCCTAATATTCGCGTGGCTTTCACCTTGGACAATAGTCATCAACAAAGCTGGGCAATTGCCGGTGGTGATGACGTTAGCCTGCTCAATGAAATCAACCGTTTCCTCGCCAACGCCAAACAATCTGGGCTACTGCAGCGCCTAACTGAACGCTATTACGGTCACGTCGACACACTCGGCTATGTGGGCGCTTATGCGTTCGCTCGGCATCTACAAGAGCGCTTACCGAACTACGAAGCAGCATTTCGCGATGCTGCTAAAATCCATAGCGTCGACTGGCGTTTGTTGGCTGCCATGGGCTATCAAGAATCACATTGGCTACCCACCGCCACATCAAAAACCGGTGTTCGCGGCCTGATGATGCTCACTCAGCGCACCGCTAAAGCCATGGGCGTGAGCGATCGTTTAAACCCCAAACAAAGCATCCAAGGTGGCGCCCGCTACATTGCCCTGCTGATGGCACAATTACCTAAAAGCATTCATGAGGCGGATCGAGTTTGGTTTGCCCTTGCCTCCTATAACGTTGGCATGGGCCATCTTGAAGATGCCCGCAAGCTGACCGCAGCCGAAGGTCTTGATCCAAATAAGTGGCTCGACGTCAAAACCATTCTGCCGCGCTTAGCGCAGAAGCAGTGGTACAGCAAAACACGTTACGGCTATGCGCGCGGCGGCGAACCCGTACATTTCGTCAACAATATTCGTCGCTATTACGACATCTTGACTTGGGCCACGCAACCACAGATGGAAGGTACCAGTATTTCTGGCGGCTCAACTCATTTACCTGGCATTCAAAGCAGCGACAACACGCCGGTCACTGATCCTGAGCACTAAAAAAAGCCGGTATCAACACCGACTTTCCGCACGCTAGCGTCGAGCTTTAAAAAAAGCCTTGAGCATGCGTGCAGAAGCCTCAGCCAATACACCGCCAGTGACCTGCACATTATGGTTTAAAAACGGTTGCGAAAAAAAGCAGCCTTGACTAGCAACCACGCCAGCGCGTGGCTCATGCGCAGCAAACACGACACGTGCCACTCGTGCATGCACAATAAGGCCTGCACACATATTGCAAGGCTCAAGGGTCACATACAGCGTGGTGTCTGGCAGACGATAATTTTGCAGTCGCGTAGCCGCATCACGAATTGCCTGCACTTCAGCATGTGCACTCGGATCATTCAAAGTAATCGGGCAGTTATAGCCTCGACCAATAATCTCGCCATCTTGCACCAGCACTGCACCCACTGGCACTTCACCCAAAGCAGCGCCCTGTTCTGCTAAATGCAGCGCTTCGCGCATAAACAACTCGTCCTGCGCGTCTAAACCCTCATGCTCTGACATACAACTTCTTCACTGCTTAAAATACAGCGATCATTTTAAGCAGCAATCGAAGCAAATACACTTCTCTAGTGATTTTTAATTGGCTTAGTGCTTGGTTGCACAGCAAAATGAAGAACAAGACACCGTAATAGCAACGGCATAGACATACTAAAAAGTCACCGAACAACGAATCGTCAGGTGACTTTGGCAAGGATCTTTAAGCGCTTCAGGTTAAGTCTTTAATGGTTGTGGTCGAACCATTGGTTTTCACACTATTAATACCGTTCTCGCAGGACGCATCTGATGAGTACATTTGGCTGTTACCAATAATCTGATGATTAGCGGCTTTCAGATTAAAGTAGGGCTTACCATTTTTCGCAACCTTACGCTCGTAACGCTCATCTAAACCGCTATTTGCCTGCACCGAAGCAATACCGTTTTGCGCAGACGCTTTTTGTTTGTATAACTCGCTCGTCAGAATAGTTTCAGCATTGCCCGCTTTTAATACAAAGCGAAACTGACCATCACTACTATTACTCAACTCAAACCAACCTGCCATATGAAACTCCTGATTTTTCAATAACACTCGGAAAGCATGCGTAACATGTGTGACACATGCATCCTCAAATTACCTCATCAATAAAACCCTAACAAACTTTTTTATACTTTTTGCGATCCAGTCCTCTCCACCAACCAGTAGCGCAACATATTGCCAGCGAAATAGCCGTACAAACAAAAACGGCGAACCACATTGCTGTGGTTCGCCGCTGACAGCTCAATCGCTATATATAACTAAGCTGGATTATTCCCACTCAATGGTCGCTGGTGGTTTGCTTGAGACATCGTAAACCACGCGAGAAATGCCTTCGATTTCATTTATGATCCGGCCTGATACTGTTTCCAGTAATTCGTAAGGCAAATGTGCCCAGCGCGCGGTCATAAAGTCGATGGTTTCCACTGCGCGCAGTGAGACAACCCACGCATAACGACGTGCATCACCAACCACACCAACAGACTTAACCGGCAAGAATACGGTAAAAGCTTGGCTGGTTTTATCGTACCAACCGGATTTACGCAGCTCTTCGATAAAAATATGGTCCGCTTGACGCAGTAAGTCTGCATATTCTTTGGTCACTTCACCAAGAATACGCACGCCAAGGCCTGGGCCTGGGAACGGATGACGGTAAACCATATCGTGCGGCAGACCCAATTCAACACCCAGCTTGCGTACTTCGTCTTTAAACAGTTCGCGCAGCGGTTCAACCAACTGGAACTTCATGTCTTCTGGCAGACCACCCACGTTGTGGTGTGATTTAATCACATGGGCTTTACCGCCCTTGATTGCCGCTGATTCAATGACGTCTGGGTAAATTGTCCCTTGCGCGAGGAAATCAATACCTTCTAACTTACTGGCTTCTTCATCAAAGACTTCGATGAAAGTACGGCCAATGATTTTACGTTTAGCTTCTGGATCAGACTCACCTTTAAGCAAATCTAAGTAACGCTGCTCAGCATCGACACGAATCACTTTAACGCCCATGTTGTCAGCGAACATGCGCATCACTTCATCGCCCTCATGCAAGCGCAGCAAGCCATGATCAACAAACACGCAGGTCAACTGATCGCCAATCGCTTTATGCAACAAGGCAGCAACCACCGAGGAATCAACACCGCCCGACAAACCGAGCAATACTTTGCGATCGCCAACTTGCGCGCGCACATTAGCAATCGCGTCGTCAACGATATTAGCCGGTGTCCACAGCGCTTCACAGGCACAGATATCCAAGACAAAACGACTGAGAATCTCAGCACCTTGCTTGGTATGGGTGACTTCTGGGTGAAACTGTACACCGTAGTATTGGCGCGCTACATCAGCCATGCCGGCGATTGGGCAGCTATCAGTGCTGGCAATCGTAGTGAAGCCATCAGGCAAAGCAGTGACTTTATCGCCATGGCTCATCCATACATCCAAACCGCTCGCTGAAGCAGCCGTTGCTGCATCACGCAAACCGTCTAGCAAAGGATTGTCAGACACAACATTGACCCGTGCTGCGCCGAACTCACGCACGTTAGAGCCTTGCACCTGACCACCTAACTGCTGCGCCATAGTCTGCATGCCGTAGCACACACCCAGCACTGGAATCTGCAGATCAAACACCAACTGCGGTGCGCGCGGACTGTCATTGACATGCACAGACTCAGGGCCGCCCGACAAGATAACTCCGCGCGGATTAAACGCACGAATCACATCTTCACTGACATCAAAGGGGTGAATTTCGCAGAATACGCCAATGCCACGAATACGACGCGCAATCAACTGCGTGTACTGTGAGCCGAAATCTAAAACTAAGATGCGGTGAGCATGAATATCTTGAGCAGCCATGGGATAAGTCTCAATAACGGTTTATAAACTTATGAAAGGACAAACCGCCTTAATACGGCGGTTTGTCTAACGAATACGAGCTCAGCTTAGCTGACTCGATAGTTCGGAGCTTCTTTAGTAATTTGTACATCATGCACGTGAGATTCTGCCATCCCCGCGCCAGTAATACGGACAAACTCAGGTTTAGTGCGCATGTCTTCGATCGTGGCACAACCGGTGTAACCCATTGAAGCGCGCAAGCCACCCATTAGCTGGTGAACAATTGCTGCCATCGAACCTTTATAAGGTACACGACCTTCAATACCTTCAGGCACGAGCTTTTCAGCACCGCCACTGGTGTCTTGGAAGTAACGATCCGATGAGCCTTGTGCTTGCGCCATAGCGCCGAGCGAACCCATGCCACGGTAAGACTTGTAGGAGCGACCTTGGAATAGCTCAATTTCGCCCGGTGACTCTTCAGTACCGGCAAACATTGAACCCATCATCACTGCATCCGCGCCAGCGACGATTGCTTTGGATAAGTCGCCAGAGAAGCGAATACCACCATCAGCAATCATTGGCACACCGGTGCCTTGCAGTGCTGCAGACACGTTAGCAATCGCAGAAATCTGCGGCACGCCAACACCCGCAACGATACGCGTGGTGCAAATCGAGCCTGGGCCAATACCGACTTTAACCGCATCAGCGCCGGCTTCAACCAGTGCTAAAGCTGCTTCGCCAGTGGCGATGTTGCCGCCAATCACTTGCACTTCAGGGAAATTCTCTTTCACCCAGCGCACGCGATCTAAAACACCTTTGGAGTGGCCGTGTGCAGTATCCACTACGATCACATCAATACCGGCAGCGGCTAGCGCAGTCACGCGCTCAGCGGTATCAGCACCCGTACCCACTGCCGCACCGACACGTAGACGACCTTGATCATCTTTGGAGGCAAATGGATAGCTTTTAGCTTTTTCGATATCGCGGAACGTTACCATCCCACGCAATTGAAACTTCTCGTTAACCACCAGCATTTTTTCAATGCGATGCTCGTAGAGTTTGGTTTTAATTTCTTCGAGACCTGTGCCTTCTTGCACAGTGATCAACTCTTCTTTGGGCGTCATGATCGCCGTTACAGTGTCGCCAGCATTCGGCGTGTAACGCAGGTCACGACCCGTCACGATACCCACCAACTGATTGCCAGCATCAACCACTGGGAAACCGGAGAAACCCAGTTCATCAGCACGCTTAAGCAAATCAATAATTTTAGTATCTGGAGTCACGGTGACAGGATCATGCACGATAGCAGTTTCGTGACGCTTTACTTTGCGCACTTCAGCTGCTTGCTGTTCGACTGTCATGTTTTTATGAATAATACCGATGCCACCTTCTTGTGCCATCGCAATGGCCAAACGGGCTTCAGTCACAGTGTCCATTGCAGCGGACAGCAGTGGGATATTGAGTTCAATACCACGAGTAAGACGGGTTTTTAAGCTGACATCTTTCGGTAAAACCTCGGAATAACCGGGGATTAACAATACATCGTCAAAGGTCAGAGCTTCTTGGCTGATACGCAGCATATTGCACGCTCCCGAACGGGAAAAATGGAAGCGCGGTATTATACCGCGCAAACTCTTGCTTCTCAATGGCTAAACACTTAAACAGTTGCAGTCCATTGAGAAGCTCTGTGAATCACTCAACTTCTTTGCGTTTATAGGGATAAACGTCGATGACTTTACCCTCGCGAATGGCTTCTTGCAGACTCTGCCAATACGAGGCTTTAAATAAGTCACCGTGCATCTCTTTAAAGAGTTTACGCAGTTTATGATCAGTAAACAGAAAACGCGGGAATTCCTCAGGAAACACATCATGCGGCCCCACTGAATACCAAGGCTCTGCCGACATTTCATCTTCCGGGGTGCGTGGCTCTGGGATTTTACGAAAATTTACTTCAGTCAAATAACTGATTTCATCGTAGTCATAAAACACCACACGACCATGTCGGGTGACGCCAAAGTTTTTCAGTAGCATATCGCCGGGAAAGATATTGGCGGCGGCCAACTGCTTAATGGCCAGGCCATAATCCTCCAGCGCATCCTTGACTTGCTGCTCGTTCGCCGTTTCTAAATAAATATTCAACGGTATCATCCGGCGCTCAGTCCAGCAGTGACGAATTAACACCTCATCACCCTGCACTTCAACGGTCGAGGCAGCCACCTCCAACAACTCTTGCAAACACTCTGGATCAAACTTCGCTACAGGAAAACGAAAATCAGCAAATTCCTGAGTATCAGCCAAGCGACCCACTCGATCCACGTGTTTAACCATACGATAACGATCAATTACCGTCTCGCGATTAACGTTTTTCGATGGTGAAAAACGATCTTTAATGATTTTAAATACAGTGTTAAAGCCTGGCAGTGTAAAAACACTCATCACCATGCCGCGTACACCGGCGGCCATGACAAATTTATCATCAGTGGTTTCCAAGTGCTTAATCAGCGCACGATAAAACTCTGATTTACCTTGTTTGTAGAAACCAATCGAAGTGTACAGCTCGGAAATATGCTTACGTGGCAAAATACGGCGCAAAAAGCTAATAAATTCAGCAGGATACGCGACACGCACCATAAAGTACGAGCGGGTAAAGGAGAAAATAATCGAGACTTCTGCCTCGTCGATAATCACCGCGTCCATACGAATACCTTGGCCTTCACGATGCAGAATCGGAATCACCAGCGGCCACTGCTCGTCTTGGGTAAACACACGCCCAACCAAATACGCGCCTTTATTGCGATACAAGCGCGAACTGTACAACTCGATACACAGCTCAGGGTCTTTACATACCCAATCGGGCAAGCTGGCACGCAGTTGCTCTTCAAGACGTTCTAAATCACCCTCTTGATTGGCGTAAGGCACCGCAAAGCGATAGTCCTCGCTGATTTGACGTAACGCTGCAGCAAGATCACCGTGCGGACGATAGGTACGAATCTGCATCGGCGCATCATGCGCGCTCAAGCCTGGGCGCGTACTGTGCACAAACATGCAGTCGTCACTGATCAAGTCATGACTGAACAGGCTGTTAAAAATCGAGTTAAACCATGTCTCAGACAGCTCATCATCGAGACGCAAGTCAATTTGGCCAATGTATGACTTTTTAATTTGCGGCCAACACTCAATGTTCATCAGCACTTCTTCACCGTGCTCACTGAGCAATGCCTCTCGCGCCAAAGTCACGCGGATTTTATACAGCTGAATACGTGCTGCTGAAGCATCTTGTATTTCTTGCCACTGCGCTTTTTCAAAACGCTCACGGCCTAAATTAGTGATTTGACGAAACTGCTCTCGATAATCATCAAATCCATCTAGAATCTGTCGCGCGATAGCAACAGCAGGACACTTAACCGCCATGTAAAATGCTCCATCAAATAATTACAGCCTACTCTATATGCGCCCAACCAACATCCAGCGCGCAGAGCAAAAATGGTTTACTGCGCCAGCTCTTGCTCGGTAAAGAGCCCATCGAACAACATGCTAGATAAATAACGCTCACCCGAGTCAGGCAAAATCACCACCATCGTCTTGCCTTGCATCGACGGTTGCTGAGCCAAACGTACAGCAGCAGCCATCGCGGCGCCGCACGAGATACCACATAGAATTCCTTCTTCGCGCATCAAGCGCAGCGCCATCAACTTGGCCTCTTCATCACTGACCTGCTCCACTTGATCAAGCATGCTTAGGTCGAGATTTTTAGGCACAAATCCAGCGCCAATACCTTGGATTTTATGCGGCGCTGGTGCTGCATCTTGCCCGGCTAGCACTTGACTAATGACCGGTGAACTGGTTGGTTCAACACCCACTGAGAGGATCGGTTTGCCGCAGGTGTTTTTAATGTAGCGTGAGACGCCAGTCAGAGTGCCACCGGTGCCTATACCACTGATCAACACATCAACTGCACCATCGGTATCGCGCCAGATTTCTGGGCCCGTATGCTTTTCATGAGCATCGGGGTTGGCTGGGTTATCAAATTGTTGCAGGACTAAGTACTTAGCTGGATTGGTCGCGGCAATTTCATGGGCTTTTTCAATTGCGCCTTTCATGCCTTTAGCCGGTTCGGTCAAAACCAATTCAGCACCTAAAGCTTTAAGAATTTTACGGCGCTCCAAACTCATGGACGACGGCATGGTTAAGATCAACTTATAACCACGTGCCGCGGCAACAAAAGCTAAACCAATTCCTGTGTTACCTGAAGTGGGTTCAACCATGGTCACGCCAGCTTTTAGCTGGCCTGAGGCTTCAGCGGCTTGCACCATACTCACGCCAATGCGGCACTTCACTGAGCCGGCTGGGTTGCGCGACTCCAGTTTAGCCAGAATGGTGACGCCTTTCGGGCCTAAACGGTTGATCTGTACCAGCGGTGTATTGCCAACACTTTGCGCGTTATCAACATAAATACGGCTCATCGTGCAATCCTCTATCAATGATGGGTAATGGCTGTGAGCGTAAAGCTCAGCGGCGCTAGCGTCTAGTCTGATTTAATCAACTGGTTGAGCAATTAATGACTGAAACCGCCTTTTCGTTCACAAAAGCTTAACGGGCACGGTATAGTAAGCCGATATATTGTTGCGATTGTTCTCAATAAGAAGAACAGTCGATTTGTCTTGCTGAGGTTTGTTATGAAGTTTTCTGGTACTCAATCCTACGTTGCCACTGATGATCTAAAACTGGCGGTTAATGCTGCCATCACCCTAGAGCGCCCTTTATTGGTTAAAGGCGAGCCCGGCACCGGCAAAACCATGCTGGCCGAGCAATTGGCGGAATCCTTTGGCGCACGCCTGATTACCTGGCACATCAAATCCACCACCAAAGCGCACCAAGGCCTGTATGAGTACGATGCGGTCAGCCGCTTGCGTGACTCACAACTCAATGCCGACAAAGTTCATGATGTGCGCAACTACATCAACAAAGGTAAATTATGGGAAGCCTTTGAGTCCGATGAGCGTGTAATTCTACTGATTGATGAAATCGACAAAGCCGATATCGAGTTTCCCAACGATCTGTTACAAGAAATCGACAAAATGGAGTTCTACGTTTACGAGACCGATGAAACTATTAAGGCCAAACACCGCCCGATTATCATCATCACCTCCAATAACGAAAAAGAACTGCCGGATGCTTTCTTACGTCGCTGCTTCTTCCATTACATTGCCTTCCCAGACCGCAACACCCTGCAGAAAATTGTTGACGTGCACTACCCCAACATCAGTCAATCGTTGGTGAGCGAAGCGCTGGATGTATTTTTCGATGTGCGTAAAGTCCCCGGCTTAAAGAAAAAGCCTTCCACCAGCGAGCTGGTTGATTGGCTAAAACTGTTGATGGCCGACAATATCAGTGAAGCTGCTTTGCGTGAACGCGATGTCACCAAAGCTATCCCACCACTGGCTGGTGCGTTAGTGAAAAACGAGCAAGATGTCATGCTGCTTGAGCGCTTAGCCTTTATGAGCCGCCGCACCAACCGCTAACACCATGTGCTGCACGGGATCGTCTTGAAACTGTATCAAGCATCCCGCTGCACCTTTTACCTAAGAGGTCTGTAGCCATGCTGCTGAATTTATTTAATGAAATGCGTGCCGCCAAAGTGCCGGTTTCCGTGCGCGAATTGTTGGACTTAATCAATGCGCTCAAACACAACGTGGTGTTTGCTGACATGGATGAGTTTTACTATGTAGCGCGGGCGATTCTGGTTAAAGATGAGCGTCATTACGATAAGTTTGACCGTGCCTTTGCTGCGTACTTTAAAGGCATTGAAAACCTTGATCAGCATATTGAGGCGCTGATTCCTGACGAATGGCTACGCCGTGAATTTGAGCGCTCATTAAGTGATGAAGAGCGTGCGCAAATCGAATCGCTCGGTGGTCTTGATAAGCTGATTGAAGCCTTTAAACAACGTCTCGAAGAGCAAAAGGGTAAGCACCAGGGTGGTAATAAGTGGATTGGCACTGGAGGTACCAGCCCCTTTGGTTCTGGCGGCTACAATCCTGAAGGTTTTCGTTTAGGTGAAGACGGTAAGCGCCAAGGTAAAGCGGTTAAAGTCTGGGATCAGCGCGAGTACAAGAATCTCGATGATCAAGTCGAACTGGGTACGCGCAATATCAAGGTAGCACTGCGTCGTCTGCGCAAATTTGCTCGCCAAGGCGCTGAGGATGAGTTTGATCTCAGTGGCACCATTGATCACACCGCACGCGATGGTGGTTTGCTGAATATTCAGATGCGCCCTGAACGTCGTAACACGGTAAAACTGCTAATTTTGTTTGATATTGGCGGCTCGATGGATGCTCACGTCAAAGTCTGTGAAGAGTTGTTTTCTGCCTGTAAAACTGAGTTTAAGCATATGGAATATTATTATTTCCATAACTTTATTTATGAGTCGGTTTGGAAAAATAATTTACGTCGCAGCAGTGAACGTACCTCTACCCAAGATTTGCTGCACAAATACGGCGCTGATTACAAAGTGATTTTTATTGGCGATGCTGCGATGGCGCCTTATGAAGTGACTCAAGCTGGCGGCAGCGTTGAGCACTGGAATGAAGAGCCCGGTTATGTGTGGATGCAGCGCTTTAAGCAGAAGTTTAAAAAACTGATCTGGATAAACCCTTATCCAAAACACATGTGGGATTACACTGCTTCCACCTCAATTATTCGCGAGTTGGTCGAAGATGAGATGTATCCATTGACCATTGAAGGCCTTGAAGAAGGCATGCGTTATTTAGCGAAATAAGATTGTTGGCTGCAGATGTGATAATCACGTGCGTGCCGTGCTACAGACTTACCGACAATACCGATATTCAACGAGCACTGCGCTAGTGCTGTGACAAGCGTAGCCATGGATGGCGCAGCGCCCGAATCGAGACAGGATGTCTCGTTGAGGGAAAAACAGTACTAGCGCAGTGCGGCATGCGCATAACATGCTTAATGCTTTTGTTTTGAGCTCATACGGAGCATGTCGTACTTCGGGGTAAGTGTTTATCCGTCGATGAGCCCATCCAGGGCTCAACTCCGGCGCGACGCCATCCATGGCTCGCTCATCACACCCACCCCGAAGCACTCATTGACCTTCTGTAAAAATTCACTATCGCAGTTTGAATCATTAGAGCAACGGCAAAAAACATGCGCCAGATAGCAGCCTGCACATTTGTGGACAACAATAACCATGGCGCAAATTTCATTGTCGATCTTAAAAGATCAACCTACACCGCCTCGTAGATACTCTCTTGAATACCTGCTGCTGACAGGCAAACCACATCATTGGTCGAGACACAGTGCGCTGGTTTCGTGGCAAGCGCGCCAGGGATGGCGCAGCGCCCGAATCGGGTCAGGAAGACCCGCAGAGGGAAGAACGATACTAGCGTGCTGGGTCATGCGCATAAACTTCTAAATGCTGTGATTTTCTACAAGCGTCAACTAAGTGCATGCCGTGCTTCGGGGCAGGTGTTAATCCGTCGATGAACCCATCCAGGGTTCAACTCCGGCGCTACGCCATCCATGGCTCGCTCATCACTCCCACCCCGAAGCACTACTCATTGACCTTGTGTAAAAATCAACTATCGCAGCTTGAATCATTAGAGCAACTACAAAAATATGCTACTGATTGGCAAACCACATTAATGGTCAAGACGCAGTGCGCTGGTTTCGTGGCAAGCGCGCCAGGGATGGCGCAGCGCCCGAATCGGGTCAGGAAGACCCGTTGAGGGAAAAACGACACCAGCGCGCTGGGTCATACGCACAGTCTGCTTGTCACTTTTGCGTGCTGCTTTACATGCAGAGTCATGTGTATGTTTGAGACACAACGTACTGCGAGCCTTTGCGGGCGAGCCGTCCGCGCTCCCAGACTATTCACTCTGACCTTGCGCAATCATCTCGCCGCCACGCCAGAGACGCCATTCTCCCGGCGCATAGACACTCCAGCGTTCATTATCAGTCAATGGCTCAGTGGCCAATACCGTGACAATATCGTTAGCGGTGGTTTCTGCGTGAAAATCCACACTCATATCCGCATCTTTCAGCGTCGCCGGACCAAACGGGGCGCGACGAGTAATATGTGCCAACTTAGTGCTGCAAAAACTAAACAACCAGTCGCCATTACTCAGCAAACAATTGAACACGCCTTTACTGCGGTACTCTTGGCAGGCCGCGACGATCACTGGCAGAAACTGCTCAATACAGCATTGTTCAGTGCAAGCAGCACGTAAACGATTGAGCAAATCACAAAAAGCCGCTTCACTGTCGGTATCGCCCACCGCCTGATACATCCCCGCTGCTGGAGTAAAATCCGCCAACTGACCGTTATGGGCAAAACACCAATTACGACCCCACATCTCACGCATAAAAGGATGGGTATTGGCCAAGCTCACGGCACCAACATTGGCCTGACGAATATGACCAATCACGGTTTCGCTTTTAATCGGGTAACGCTGCACTAGGCGCGCAATTTCTGAATCGACACTGGCTTGAGGGTCTTGAAATAAGCGTAAACCTCGCCCTTCGTAAAAGCCAATTCCCCAGCCATCACGATGCGGACCGGTGCGCCCTCCACGTTGCATCAACCCAGTGAAACTAAACACCACATCGGTTGGCACATTGGCGCTCATACCCAGCAACTCACACATAACGGATTCTCCTAACGCCGCGCCACTAAGCCTGACTGCTGACTTTCTTTTTCCAAGTCGAGCATTTGCTGCAGAGTGAGCGTCGAGTCTGGCTCTTCTGGCTCAGCGTCCGCTCTGTTATATCCAGCGTTTTTTGCACCGCGTTTATTGCGCGTCAGCAACCAGCGCGCTATGACAAAGACCAGATACACCACAAACACCAGCGCACCGTACATCACCAAGTCAGCCACTGAACGCCAAGCATCGTTACTGACTTTAAACAGCAAATCCATCACTGTCATCGCAATCGCCGGCGCATACAAATCACGTGTAGGGTCAACCACCGTTGGCGTAAATAAGATCACTGCGGCAACAACACGTAAGGGTTCGCGCAAATAGCGCCACATCCAGCCGGTAAAATAAAACCACGCCAACAAACAGCCTAAAGCGGAAACGGCGTAAATACCCCAAGCCAACTGATAATCGTTTTCTGTCATGATATTTTAAATACTAGAGGGTCAAAGGAAGCGCCTATCATAGCGATTTTTGCAGCGTTGCGCATGATTGTGCGCGCTACTTCACACAATCAATTTTGCTCTGCAGCATGCTTAATTGGCAGTGCACAGCAACCTTCCCAGAATAAATGCTTATTGGTGCTGCTGCAGAGCCCAGCGCACATGTTCTCGTACCAACTCAGAAGGATGCTCTAGACGAGCCTTTAGCGCTTCTAACACTGGAATAGTACTGGGTGCATTACCTAAGCCTACAGCCAAGTTGCGCAACCAACGCTCATAGCCGGTACGGCGAATCGGCGAGCCCAAAGTACGCGCCAAAAACTCATCTTCAGTCCACATAAACAACTCGACCAAACTGCTGTTATCCAAACGATGCCGCGGCTGAAAATCATCTTCCTGGGTAGGCTTGGCAAAACGATTCCATGGGCAGACCAACTGGCAATCATCACAACCAAACACACGGTTACCAATTAATGGTCGCAAGTCTTCTGGAATCGCACCCTTCAGTTCAATCGTCAAATAAGAAATGCAGCGCCGCGCATCCAAAACTCTATCACCAACAAAAGCCTGAGTGGGGCACACCTGCAAACAAGCCGTGCATTTGCCACAATGATCGCGATCATCGGGTTGATCAATCGGTAAAGGCAAATCAACCAATAACTCGCCTAAAAAGAACCAGCTACCGGCTTTACGGTTCAGTATCAGCGTGTTTTTCCCCACCCAACCTAATCCGGCTTTGCGCGCTAAGGCTTTCTCCAACACTGGAGCGCTATCAACAAATGCTCGATGACCAAAAGGGCCGATTTCTTGACTGATTTTTTCCGCGAGCTGCTGTAAACGCTTACGAATCAACTTATGGTAATCACGTCCCAACGCATAGCGCGACACATAAGCCTGCTCAGGCTGCGCGAGCATCTGCGCCATCTGCGTATCTTCCGGTAGATAATCCATACGCACAGAAATCACCCGCAAAGTACCGGGCACCAGCTCATCAGGACGAGAGCGCATCGTACCATGACTGGCCATGTACTCCATTTCACCGTGGTAACCCGCGGCTAAATAAGCATCCAAGCGCAACGCATCTTCAGTTAAATTAATATCAGTGATACCGACCTGCTGAAAGCCCAACTGTGCAGCCCACTCACGAATCGAAGCGGTGAGCGCCAGCAGATCAAGCGGTGCAGATGACATTCAGCGCTATCTCCTTTAAAAAGGTCGTTATACTGTTAATTATTAGCAACTACGGGTAAATATAATAATGACGGATGATACGCCAGTGCGCAGTATACACGCCGCGAACCTTGAGCACCTTGCTCCTCGCGCAGTCGATACCCACAAAGGCCAACTCGGCCATGTGTTGATTATTGCCGGTGATTTAGGCATGGGTGGCGCAGGTCTACTAAGCGCCCAAGCAGCTCTGCGGTGCGGTGCTGGCATGGTCAGCTTAGCCACTCGCGAGCAGCACATTAGTGCAGCGCTAAGCCGTTTACCGGAAGTAATGGCCTGCGCCATACGCGCCAGCTCTGAGCTGCGCGCACCGTTGCAACGCGCCACAGTATTGGTAGTCGGGCCTGGACTTGGCCAATCCGCTTGGTCACGGGCGTTGCTCAGTAGCGCAGCGCAACGCACCATCATGCAAGTATGGGACGCCGATGCGCTGAATATGCTGGCTGATAATATTTGCTCTCAGCCGCAGCAGTGCATTTTAACGCCCCATCCGGGCGAAGCTGCGCGCCTATTGAAAATCACTACAGCACAAGTGCAAGCCGATCGCTGCGCTGCTGTATTAGCCATAGCACATCGCTATAATGCCGTGACCGTCCTTAAAGGACATCACTCGCTGATTGCAACGCCAAAAGGCGAACTTTCGCGCGTTGAGCGCGGCCATCCAGTCATGGCTGGTGCAGGTTTTGGTGATGTGCTCAGCGGTGTGATTGCAGCCTTGTTAGCACAAGGTTTACCGGCCTATTCAGCGGCTTGTTTAGCCGTGTGGTTGCATGCCTGTGCAGGCGAACAATTGGCCAGTCAGGGGCGAGGTTTAGCCGCCAGCGACATGTGTGAGCGCATTCGACAATTATTAGAGGAACACAGCCCATGTCAGGCTTAGAGTTATATATCAAAGATGAAGAAGCCATGACGCAGCTCGGCCATGCGCTGGCCAAACAGAGCGCTGGGCATGGCATTATTTTTTTACAGGGTGATTTAGGTGCAGGCAAAACCACTCTATCACGTGGCATTTTACGCGGCCTAGGACACACTGGCGCGGTCAAGAGTCCAACGTTCACTCTGGTTGAGCCTTATGAAATTGGCCCATTGCGTGCTTGGCACTTTGATCTGTACCGTTTAGCCGACCCTGAAGAGCTGGAATACCTAGGTATTCGTGACTATTTTGCCGATGATGACCTGTGTTTAATTGAGTGGCCACAGCAAGGCCAAGGTTATTTACCGCAACCTGACCTTGAAATCACCATAAAGACTCATAATGACGGGCGAATTGTGCGATTATTGCCTAATAGCACACGTGGCGAAAGTTGGTGCGTTGCTCTGGCCACCCTGACTTAAATTCATAGCGAGGTTATCCGTGCGCCTACATTCTTTACTCGCAGCATTCATTGGCTGCATATTATTGCCACTAGAAGCCTTGGCAATGACGCAAATTAATAGCGTGCGCTTGTGGCGAGCACCCGATAACACACGCCTGGTATTTGATCTGACCGGCCCTGTTGAGCACAGCGTATTCACCTTAAGTGCGCCTGATCGGATTGTTATTGATATTAAACAAACCAAACTTTCGGCAGAACTGAAAGGTTTAACCGGTGGTAACTCGCCAATCACCCAAGTTCGCTCTGGCAATCGAGAAGCGGATGAGCTGCGCATTGTTTTAGACATTTCCGCACAAGTCACCCCAAAGAGTTTCACTTTAACTCCCAACCAGCAGTATGGACATCGTCTGGTCGTCGATTTATTTGATATTTTACCCAGTAGCGGCGCTAACCAAACCGCCACAGCCCCGATCAGCAAGCCGCCCACGACAGCTGTCACACCAAAACTATCAACCTCACCTACTTCAAGTAAGCGCGATATTGTGGTTGCCATTGATGCCGGCCATGGCGGTGAAGACCCTGGTGCGATCGGACCTAAAGGTGTGCGCGAAAAAGATATCGTGCTGAAAATCGCCCAGGAACTGCAGCGCCAAATCAACGCTGAAAAAGGCTTTCGTGCAGAGTTAGTGCGCACGGGTGACTATTTTATTCCGCTGCGTCGCCGCACCGACATTGCCCGTAAAAAAGGTGCTGATTTATTTGTCTCAATCCACGCTGACGCTGCGCCTCGCGCTGCCGCTTTCGGTGCATCAGTGTTTGCTCTGTCAGACAGCGGTGCCACCTCAGAAACGGCACGCTGGCTGGCTGACAGTGAAAACCGCTCCGACTTAATCGGTGGTGCAGGTAACGTTAAGCTCGATGATAAAGATGCCATGCTCGCCGGTGTACTGCTTGATCTGTCGATGACAGCGTCATTGTCATCGAGTCTTGATGTCGGCCAGAAAGTTCTCAGCAATATGGGCCGCATTACTCCACTGCACAAAAAGCGTGTTGAGCAAGCAGGCTTTATGGTACTTAAATCACCCGATATGCCGTCGATTTTAGTGGAAACTGGCTTTATTAGTAATCCGAACGAATCCACTAAATTGGCCAACCGCTCACACCAACAAGCGCTCGCGCGCTCGATTCATTCGGGTATTCGCCAGTTTTTCCAGCAAAACCCGCCACCGGGCAGTTATGTGGCCTGGCTACGTGACTCCGGCAAGCTAGCGATTGGCCCACGCGAACACGTGGTGCGCTCAGGGGAAAGCGTTTCTTTGCTGGCGCAACGTTATCAAATCAGCCCTGCACAATTGCGCAGTGCTAATAATTTAAAAAGCGATGCACTTAAAATTGGTCAAATATTGACTGTGCCAGCCACGACTTTAGCAGGACAATAATGACTGATGTACGCGCCATTCACCTTCTCAGCCCGCGTTTAGCCAACCAAATTGCTGCGGGCGAAGTTGTTGAAAGACCCTCTTCGGTGGTTAAAGAGTTACTCGAAAACTGTTTGGATGCCGGCGCCAAACGTATTGATATTGATGTTGAACAAGGCGGGGTGAAACGCTTACAAATCCGTGACGATGGCCATGGTATCGCCGCCGATCAACTGCCCTTAGCTCTGGCGCGACATGCCACCAGCAAAATTGCCATCTTGGAAGACCTAGAGGGCGTGGCCAGCTTAGGCTTTCGCGGTGAGGCATTGGCCTCGATCAGCTCAGTATCGCGTTTAACCCTCACCTCGCGCACTGCTGACGCTGAACAAGCCTGGCAAGTGGAAGCTGAAGGCCGTGATATGCAGCCACGCGTACAGCCTGCCGCACACCCCGTCGGCACCACTGTTGAAGTCTGTGATTTATTTTTTAATACCCCGGCACGTCGTAAGTTTCTACGTACGGAAAAAACCGAGTTTGATCACCTACAAGATGTGATTAAACGTATGGCGCTGGCACGTTTTGATGTGGGTTTTCACCTAAGACATAACGGCAAAACGATTCTTGCTTTGCATCCTGCGCAAGATGAAGTGTCACAAGCACGGCGCATAGCTGCCGTCTGTGGTGATGCTTTTCTCGAACAAGCGATGCCGATCAATGTTGAGCGCAACGGCTTACACCTGTGGGGCTGGGTTGGTTTACCGACCTTTTCACGCAGCAAAGCGGATATGCAACACTTTTACGTCAATGGCCGCGTAGTCAGCGACAGATTGGTTGCCCACGCGGTGCGTCAGGCTTACCGCGATGTAATGTACGGCGGCCGTCACCCTGCTTTTGTATTATTCCTCGAACTTGATCCAGCCACTGTCGATGTCAACGTCCACCCGACCAAACACGAAGTACGCTTTCGAGAAAACCGTAGCGTGCATGACTTTCTCTACGGCACCCTACACCGCGCCATCGCGGATGTACGCCCAGATGACAAACTTGAACCAGCCAGCACTTTGAACCTGCATGCACAACCACTTGTCAGTGGCTTAGAGGCCGGAGAGTTTGGTCCACAAGGGCATATTCCGCTGAGTAATACAGACACTCCCCAGCCGGCATTTCAGCCCAATACTCAAAGCACGAGCTTTAATCAAAGCAGCTATGGCCAAGCACCACGCCAACCCGCTCAAGCGCCAGCCAATTATCAAGATGCTTACCAAGCATTTGCCAAGCCTTTAGACAACTTGGCAGAGTCAGCGCAAGAAGAGATTCCACCGTTAGGTTTTGCTATTGCGCAACTCAAAGGTATTTATATTCTTGCCGAAAACCAATACGGACTGGTTCTCGTGGATATGCATGCGGCGCATGAGCGAGTGATGTACGAACGCTTAAAGTTAGCCATGGCCAACGAAGGCTTACGTGGTCAGCCTTTACTGGTTCCCGAAACACTGGCACTGAGCGAGGGTGAAGTGGACTGCGCAGAGCAACATGCGCAGTGGTTTACCCAAATGGGTTTTGAGTTGCAAGGTCTAGGCCCTGAAAGCTTAGCGATTCGGCAAATCCCCGCCCTACTTAAGCAAGCGGACGCTGCAGAGTTAGTGCGTGATGTTTTAACCGACCTAATGGAATATGGCAGCAGCGATCGGATCCAAGCGCACACCAATGAACTGCTAGCAACCATGTCATGCCATGGTGCAGTGCGCGCTAACCGCCGCCTAACGCTGATTGAGATGAATGCCCTCCTACGTGACATGGAAGTCACTGAACGCAGCGGGCAGTGCAACCACGGCCGCCCCACATGGACGCAACTGGGTATGGATGAGCTCGACAAACTATTCTTGCGCGGTCGTTGATAGATGTCTGCCGCGCTTCATCGGCAGCAGTAGCAGTTATCAGGAAATAACGCATAGACACAAAAAAGCCGATCATTTGATCGGCTTTTTTGTTGATACCAGCAGACTTACTACATGCTCAGTTTCTTCTCAAGGTAGTGAATGTTCACCCCACCTTTACAGAAACCTTTGTCATTCAGTAAGTTACGGTGTAACGGTATATTGGTTTTAATACCATCAATAATGATTTCATCTAAAGCGTTACGCATACGCGCCATCGATTCTTCACGTGTTGCACCCCAAGTAATGACTTTACCAATCAGCGAGTCATAGTTAGGTGGCACGGTGTAGCCGCTGTACAGGTGTGAATCCACCCGCACTCCATTACCGCCCGGAGCATGAAAATGTTTTACTAGACCTGGGCTTGGCATAAAGTTGTCAGGGTCTTCCGCATTAATACGGCATTCAATCGAGTGACCACGCATCACCACATCTTCTTGCTTGATTGACAGCTTATTGCCTGAGGCAATGCTGAGCATTTCCTTGACCAGATCAACGCCTGTAATCATTTCAGTAATGGGGTGTTCAACCTGAATACGAGTGTTCATTTCGATAAAATAGAAATGACCGGCTTCATACAAGAACTCAAAGGTACCAGCACCGCTATAACCAATATCAATACAAGCCTTCACACAGCGTGCATACACACGTTGACGAGCGTCTTCATCAATATCTGGTGCGGGCGCTTCTTCAATAACCTTTTGGTGGCGACGTTGCAATGAACAGTCACGATCACCCAAGTGAATCGCATTACCCTGACCATCAGCCAAGATTTGAATCTCAACGTGGCGTGGATTACCGAGGTATTTTTCCAAATACACCACTGGATTACCAAAGAATTGAGCAGCTTCATTGCGGGTTAAAGTAGCCGCACGAATCAAGTCTTCTTCTTTGTGCACCACGCGCATACCACGTCCACCACCGCCGCCTGCAGCTTTGATGATCACCGGGTAACCAACTTCACGGGCAATGGCTAGGGCTTGCTCTTCATCTTTCGGTAAAGCGCCTTCAGAACCGGGGACCACTGGCACACCCGCTGCGATCATCGCGGCTTTAGCGGCAACCTTGTCACCCATCATACGAATCACTGCAGCGCTCGGGCCAACAAAGGTAAAACCTGAGTTGTGCACTTGCTCAGCAAAATCTGGGTTTTCTGCAAGGAAACCATAGCCTGGGTGAATAGCGGTCGCGCCAGTTACTTCAGCTGCGGCAATAATTGCAGGGATATGCAAATAAGATTGCGCTCCTGGTGCAGGGCCAACGCAGACTGTTTCATCAGCTAAAGACAAATGCATAAGGTCACGGTCTGCAGTTGAATACACCGCGACTGTTTTAATGCCTAATTCTTTGCAAGCGCGCAAAACACGTAGCGCAATCTCACCACGGTTAGCGATTAAGACTTTTTCCAACATTGTAAACTCCTAGGTCGTTAGACAATGGTGAATAAAGGCTGGTCATACTCAACTGCTTGACCATTGTCGACCAGGATAGACTCAATCACGCCACCAACTTCAGCTTCAATGTGGTTCATCATTTTCATTGCTTCAACGATGCACAGTACATCGCCTTTTTTAACGGTCTGGCCAACAGAAACAAAATCTTCAGAATCTGGTGAGCCCGCGCGGTAGAACGTACCAACCATTGGTGAGCGTGCCACTGTGCCATTAAATTTAGGGCAAGCCGGTGCTACATCAGCAGCGGCTGCGGCTGGTGCAGCTACTGGAGCAGGCGCTTGCGGTGCAGGCGCATACATAGGCTGCTGTGCAATTTGCTTGCTGTGACGACTGATACGAACGGATTCTTCGCCTTCGTGGATTTCCAATTCATCAATACCAGACTCTTCTAGTAGTTCAATGAGCTTCTTTACTTTACGAATATCCATAGACCTTGACTCCAAAACTGAGAGGTTAATATTTAATATGTTCAAACGCTGCGTCTAAAGCGAAGCGGTAGCCACTCGCACCTAGACCGCAAATCACACCCACCGCCACATCGGAAAAGTAGGAGTGATGACGAAACTGTTCTCGTTTATGCACGTTAGAAAGATGCACTTCGAAGAATGGGATGCTCACAGCAAGCAACGCGTCACGCAATGCGACACTGGTATGAGTAAAAGCTGCTGGATTGATAATAATGCAGTCGATTTTCTCATCACGTGCCGCATGAATTCGCTCAATCAGTAGATGCTCGGCATTGCTTTGCAAAAACGCTAAACGATGGCCGGCAGCTTCAGCCTGCTCAACCAGCGCCTGATTAATCTGCGCCAGCGTGGTTGCACCATAGACATCGGGTTCGCGCGTACCTAACAAATTTAAGTTAGGCCCATGTAAAACTAAAAAGCTGGCCATCCACAATCCTTGATCTTAAAAACAATCCTATGAATATGCCTATTTTTGCCGTAAATGTCAGCAATTGCATGGAAAAAAGCAGATTTTATTAACATAAATAAAAAAACCCTGCCGAAGCAGGGTTAAAGAAGCAGCATTGAGTACAGCAGGGTTGGTTCTTTAAAAAGCGTATTGCACGCGCAAACTGATCGCATCACCACTGTCATCATTGGCAGCATTAGCGACCTGATCAGTCTTAGCCTTTAAATAGTTTGCGGAAACTTTGACCGCATCGTTGGCGTACCAGTTGACACCCATCGTATGCACTTTCGCTTTAGTATCATAAAAGCTACCCGTCATATCCATATCTGCATCAGCAACGGTCAAATGATCGTAACGGTAAACCAACTCCCAAGCGCCGGTTTGTTTGTTGCTCGGCTTGATACTGTCGAACTTACCGCCATCCAACTTATAACCACGCGACTCTCCGGTTAAGGTGTACGCCAATTGCAGGTTATAACCATCAACCTGACGGTCTTTCAACGCCGAGCCGGACTTTGCACTGATATCACGACGCAAGTATTCACTTTGCGCAGAGAAAGGGCCCAAGGCATAGGCGGCTTCTAAACCCCAAGCGCTATCACTATCAAACTGCCCTGCTTGACTGCTGGCAAAGGTTGGGCGATTGCCGTTCTTAGAGTCTTCTGTAGTGCCGCGCACTCCCATTCGCGAACGAATACGGCCATCGAAGTCTTCAGTGCTACGCTTTGCATAGTTCACACCAAAATGCAGCACATTACCGGCTTCAGCCATGGGTGCGACGACTGCACGCATGTTGTAAGTGTTGTTATTGCTACCGTTATCATCTTCATTGTTTTTAGCGCGGTTAATACCTGCGGAGCCATAAAACATGCCGCTAGTGCCGCTCACTTGGACACCCATACCATCTTGCTTATCGTTCACCCACTCGCCCGCATCGTAAATAATCGAGCGCTCAATGGTACTAATCCATTTCGAACTGGTGGCTTTTTCTAAACCGAAGTCCGGATCAAAACGACCCACTTTCACCTTAACCGGTTTAAAACCAGTATAGGTAATCGACGCTTCATCCCATTTGCTGCTGCCATCTTCAGCAAAGTCTAAATTAAAAGCATATTTCCAATCATGGTAGGCGGTACCCGACAATTCTAAAATTGCACGACGAAAATACGCTTCGTTAGCACTTTTACCGTTTTTCGTATAAACCCCATCAAACTGATCAAAATCAGCCTGAATACGCCCACCTAGTTTAAACGAAAAAGACTGATCAACCGCAGCCGCCTCAAAACCACCTTTGGTCTTAATGGTGATATCAGGACCATCAGTGGTCACCGTCCCGGCCATCGCATGCGATGAAATAATTAACGCTAAAGTGCTGGCAGCAAACGTTGTATAAGTCGCTGATTGGATGTGCAGTCGCTTCATTGAGTATTCCCCTTATATTGGCAAGAACACAACGCAGTTGAAGGCGTTGGTGTTGCAGGGAATACTGATCAATAAGGATTACAGTGCAGTGACTAAGGCATGAAGCTTTAATGACAGGCGAACTAAAACGTTTCTAAACGGTATACCGCATAAGCAGGCTCTTCATAGGGGTGCGCCGCTTTTAGAGCAGCCATGACAGGCTTGATGCAAGCAGCAGCAACCACCATCTCAACACGCCACTCGGCAACCTGCTCAAGCTGGCCTTGCTCGCCAATAAAGGGCTGACTACCAGCCATCGGCCGAAACTGACCTTGCCCCAATACTTGCCAGCAGCAGTTTTGATAATCGCCAATAGTGCCCGCGCCTGCAGCAAACACAGCGTCTTTAACAACCTCTAAATGACTTTCCGGCACATAAAAAAATAACGTATACACAATGCCTCCACAGCTGCTTACGCAGGCTCTTGCTGAGTATTTTTATTAGTTACTATACAATAAGATAAATTTAAAACGAGGGAGTAATCTTGTGATCGTAGCGCGCTTTGCACCACTGGTTTTTGCTATTTTGATGTCGATTTATATGGTTACGGCAATGACATTTGTGATTACTTGGGTCAATACCGGTATGGCTGATGGCTTTGCACTGCGCTGGTTTCGCGCCTTTTATATCGCTTGGCCGATTGCATTTATTTTAATTACGCTCGGCGCACCACGCTTACAAAAGCTCGTTGCAAAGCACATCAAGCCTATTGCCTGACTCGCTGCAGACGACGCATGTAACCTCATCATAAACATGCGTCGTTGCCATCTTTAGGTCATTAGCACTTACGTAAAATAACACTACCGATTGAGTAGCCTGCACCAAACGAGCTAAGCACACCAATCGCGCCAGCTGGCAGGTCATCTTGATGTAAATGCAGAGCAATCACCGAACCTGCAGAACTGGTGTTGGCATAGGTATCTAAGATCACCGGCGCTTCAGTGGCACTGGCATCACGACCTAATAACTTACGGGTAATCAGTAAGTTCATGTTCAAGTTAGCTTGATGTAACCAAAAACGCTGGACGTTCTGCACATCAATTTGATTGTTGGCTAAATGTTCTGCAATTAAATTGGCTACCATCGGGCACACATCGCGGAAGACTTTACGGCCTTCTTGCACAAACAGCTTGTCTGGCGCGCCGATACCGTCTTCAGCACAACGGTTTAAATAGCCAAAGTTGTTGCGGATATTGTTAGAGAACTGGGTAACCAGCTTAGTACTGACCACTTCAAACTGATGCTCGGAAACCGCCTGTTCTGCGCCTTCTAAAATGACTGCAGTACAAGCGTCGCCGAAGATAAAGTGACTGTCACGATCGGTAAAATTGAGGTGACCTGTGCAAATTTCAGGGTTAACCATCAAAATTGCGCGCGCTTGTCCGGCCTGAATCGCGTTGACGGCGGCTTGAATACCAAAAGTTGCTGAAGAACAAGCAACGTTCATATCATAAGCAAAGCCTTCAATACCTAAAGCAGCTTGCACTTCAATGGCTACCGCCGGGTAAGCACGCTGCAAGTTTGAGCAGGCGACAATCACCCCATCAATGTCAGCAGCAGTACGACCTGCACGTTGCAGTGCTTCTTTCGCTGCAACCATGGCCATTTCACAAAGAATGCCCCACTCGTCGTTAGAGCGTTCTGGAATGCTTGGCGTCATGCGCTGCGGATCTAAAATACCAGCCTTATCAATGACGAAACGACTTTTAATACCCGAAGCTTTTTCAATAAAGGCTGAACTTGATTCTGGCTTGGCTTCAATTGCACCACTGGCAATTTCTGCAGCGTGCTCAGCATTAAACTGCTGCGACCACGCATTAAACGCCTCAACCAACTCATCATTGGAAATGCTTTGGGCAGGTGTAAATAGGCCTGTACCACTGATTACAACTTTCTTCACGGTCAATCCTCTACATAAGCCGCGTAATATACGGCTGTGTTAACACTGCCCAAGACCTGCAGGCAACACTTAATCAATTAAAATACAGTATAGGCCAGTCAATCAGCGCTTGAATACCTCTCGAGGCTTGGCAATAAGTCTGACCCAGCGAACGTATTACTTTACAGCAGCGCTTTGCCCTTAAACTTCGTTGCGCTGATTAATCAACCGCAACCATTCGCAATTCTTTCGGCATTGAAAAAGTTACATTTTCAGGTCGCCCTTCCAGTTCTTCAGCCATCTGCGCACCCCAGCTGCGCAAACAATCAATCACCCCTTGCACTAAGACTTCTGGCGCTGAAGCACCCGCTGTCACACCAATCACAGCACCCTCAGAAAACCACTCAGCTTTTAAATCTTCTGCACCGTCAATTAAGTAGGCCGGCGTGCCCATGCGCTCAGAGAGTTCACGCAGACGATTGGAGTTAGAGCTATTCGGGCTACCGACCACCAACACCACATCACACGCGTCAGCCAGTTGCTTAACAGCGTCTTGACGGTTTTGTGTGGCATAGCAAATATCATCTTTACGCGGCCCGCTAATGACAGGAAAGCGAGTTCTTAAAGCATCAATCACGCGACTGGTGTCATCCATCGACAAGGTTGTTTGTGTAACAAAAGCCAAGGTGTCGGGCCTTGCAACTTGCAAAGTCGCTACATCTGCCTCATTTTCAACCAAGTAGATGTGTCCACCGTGACGCTCATCATACTGCCCCATGGTACCTTCCACTTCCGGGTGACCAGCATGGCCAATCAATACGCACTCACGGCCTTCATTACTGTAACGCACCACTTCCAAATGAACTTTAGTCACCAAAGGACAGGTGGCATCAAAGACTTTCAAGCCTCGACGCTCAGCTTCGTCGCGCACAGCTTTGGAAACACCATGCGCACTGAAAATAACGATATTATCGTCCGGTACTTGATCCAGCTCTTCAACAAAGATCGCGCCGCGCTCACGTAAGTCTTCCACCACAAATTTGTTGTGTACCACTTCATGGCGCACATAGATGGGCGGCTGGAAAACCTCTAACGCACGGTTCACAATTTCAATCGCACGATCAACACCGGCACAAAAGCCACGTGGATTTGCTAGTTTAATGCGCATCAATACCGCCCTCTACACTTATACAGTGCTGTTTTGCACTTGAATAATTTCGACATCAAAAGTGATGACTTTACCAGCCAAAGGATGATTAAAGTCGATGGTCACCTGCTGATCATTAAAAGCTTTAACCACGCCTGGCATTTCGCCGCCCGCAGCATCTTTAAAGATCACCAGCACACCGTAGTCAAGCTCCATACTGTCGAACTGACTGCGCGGCATGACTTGGACGTTTTGCTCGTTTGGCGTACCAAAGCCTTGCTCTGGCAGGATTTCAAACGTGCGCTTATCAGCGTCTTTGAGGCCAAATAAAACACGCTCAAAGCCTGGTAATAAGCTGCCATCACCAATAGTAAAAGTTGCTGGATCTTTCTCGAAGTTGCTATCAACCACTTCGCCGTTATCAAACTTTAAAGAAAAATGCAGAGTCACCGTGCTGCCTTGTCCAATACGTTGTTCACTCATTGTTCTGCGCTCCAGTTGCACCGCTATTTGCTGGTTTATTGCCGCGAAACATATCCAGCGCCAACATCACCGCGCCAACGGTGATGGCGCTATCGGCAATATTAAAGGCTGGAAAATACCACTCAGTTTTCCAGTGCACTAAAATAAAATCAACGACATGGCCCAAGACCACGCGATCATACAAATTACCAATCGCACCACCAAGCACCAAGGCTAAAGCAATTGCCAACCACGTTTCATTGGCTTTTAGGCGTTTAAGCCAGACCACTAATACCGCGCTGACGGCCAAGGCAATCACGGCGAAAAACCAGCGCTGCCAGCCTGCTTCATTGGCTAAAAAGCTAAACGCCGCGCCACGGTTATAGGCTAAGGTCCAGCTGAACAGATCAGGAATAACCACCATCTGTTCATACAGATTAAAATTGGCCACAAACCAATGCTTGCTGATCTGATCGGCGGCAATCACTAAGATACTCAGCCATAGCCACGTCAGCTTGCCAAAACGCGCAACCATTAGCAGGCACTCCTATCAATCATAAAGGCGTTAGAAAATCGCTGAAAAACCAGCCGCGTACGATGAGCCGCAAGGCGCACGGCACGCAGCATACGAGACATATCATCGAGATAGGCGAGTTTGCGAGATGCAGATCGCGTGCACAGGCGGTTTTCCGCTGATTTTTTACGCATAGTGACGCACTTCACCAGCACCATCGAGGTTATCCGCGCAACGGGCACAGGCTTCTGGATGCGCAGGCACTGAACCGACGTCAGCACGGTGGTGCCAGCAACGCGCACACTTCGGCTCTTCAGATTTGCTGATATGCAGCTTCAAGCCTTCCAGCTCAGTACTCACCGCATCAGCAGGTGCTGCAGCTAAATCAGCCACTTGTGCCGTCGAGGTAATCAAGACAAAGCGCAACTCATCACCTAAGCGATTGAGCTTTTCCGCCAACGCCGCATCGGCATACAAGGTCACTTGTGCTTGCAAGTTACCGCCAATGACTTTGGCGTTACGCTGATTTTCCAGCTCTTTGTTCACCGCTACTTTAACTGTCATGAGCTCTGTCCAGTAGGCGCTGCTCAATTTGCTCTCAGCCGGTAAGCGCGACAGGCCTTCATACCAGGTATTGAAAATCACTGACTCGTTACGCTCACCTGGAATATGCTGCCAAATCTCATCGGCAGTAAACACCAAGATCGGTGCAATCCAGCGCACTAATGCTTCCGCAATATGGTACAGCGCAGTCTGGCAAGAACGGCGCGGCAAGCTGTCGGCACCCGTGGTGTACTGGCGATCTTTAATGATATCCAGATAAAAACCACCCAACTCTTGCACACAGAAGTTGTGCACTTTTTGGTAGACGTTATGGAAGCGATACTCTTCGTAGGCTTGCGTCACTTCATCCTGCAAACGTGCAGCAGCATCAACCACCCAACGATCGAGCTCGATCATTTGCTCAGCAGGCACGCAGTCTGTGGCTGGATCAAAACCGTCCAAATTCGACAGCAAGAAACGCGCAGTATTACGGATACGGCGGTACGCATCTGCACTACGCTGCAAAATGGTGTCAGATACAGCCATTTCGCCAGAGTAATCCGCTGATGAGGCCCAGAGACGCAGAATATCGGCACCTAAACTATTGGTCACAGTTTGTGGCGCAACCACGTTACCCAGCGATTTAGACATCTTGCGGCCTTTCTCGTCCACAGTAAAACCATGGGTGAGTAAACCACGATACGGCGCATGGCCATCAATCGCACAGCCCGTCAGCAAGGACGAATGGAACCAACCACGGTGCTGATCCGAACCTTCAAGGTACAAATCTGCACGAGGGCCTTGCTCATGCCCTAATGGATGCGAGCCACGTAAAACATGCCAATGCGTGGTGCCTGAGTCAAACCAGACATCCAAAGTATCGGTAACTTTATCGTAGTCAGCCGCTTCTGCACCGAGCAACTCGGCCGCTTCCAGCTTAAACCAGGCTTCGATACCTTCTTGTTCAATACGCTGCGCCACCTCTTCCATCAACTCGACCGTGCGCGGATGCAATTCACCGCTGGCCTTATGTAAGAAGAACGGAATCGGTACGCCCCAGTTACGTTGACGCGAGATGCACCAGTCGGGACGACCGGCAATCATGCCGTGCAGTCGTGCTTTACCCCAAGCTGGGGTGAACTCTGTTTCTTCAATCGCCTGCAAAGCACGCTCACGTAATGGCGCACCCTGCTCAGGTTGCTTATCCATGCCGACAAACCACTGCGCGGTAGCGCGATAAATCAGTGGGGTTTTATGACGCCAGCAATGCATGTAGCTGTGTTCAATGGTCTGATGCTTCAGCAACGCGCCCACTTCTGCCAGTTTCTCAACGATATTGGCATTGGCTTTCCAAATAAACTGGCCACCGAAGAACGGCAGATCAGTGACATAAACACCGTTACTCTGTACAGGACTGATAATCTCATCATTGGTCATGCCATAACGCTTACAGGTGTAGAAGTCATCCTCACCGTAAGCAGGCGCTGAGTGAACGATACCGGTACCGGCATCCAGTTCAACGTAATCAGCCAAGTAAACCGGAGCAACACGCTCATAGAATGGGTGATTGAACTCTAAGTGCTCCAGCGCTTCACCATTGGTGCGCGCGATCACTTCGCCTTCCAGGCCATAACGCGCAAGGCTTTCTTCAACTAAGGTGTCGGCTAATAGCAGAATTTTATCGCCGACATCGACCAGTGCATACACGGCTTCTGGGTGCACGTTGAGCGCTTGGTTACCTGGAATGGTCCAAGGGGTCGTGGTCCAGATCACGATTTGCACGTTTTTAGTGAGTTCTGGCAAAGAGAACGCATGCGCGAGCTTAACCAAATCAGCACTGTTAAAACCGACATCAATGGCTTCTGAACGCTTATCTTGGTATTCAACTTCAGCTTCAGCCAAGGCTGAGCCGCAATCAAAACACCAGTTCACTGGTTTCAAGCCTTTGAAAACAAAACCGCCCTCAACCATTTTCGCCAATGCACGAACTTCGCCCGCTTCGTTAGCAAAATCCATGGTTTTGTACGGATTGTCCCAGTCACCCACGACACCTAAGCGAATAAACTCAGTTTTCTGTCCTTCAATTTGCTCAGTCGCATAAGCACGGCACAATTCACGCACTTTGTCGGCAGGTAGGTTTTTACCGTGAGTCACTTCAACTTTGTGCTCAATCGGCAAACCGTGGCAGTCCCAACCCGGCACATAAGGCGCATCAAAACCGGCCAAGGTTTTACTACGGACAATCATATCTTTAATGACTTTATTCACCGCATGACCGATGTGAATACTGCCGTTCGCATACGGAGGGCCGTCATGCAGAATAAAACGTGGTCGACCTTCGCCAATCTGACGCAGTTTCTGATACAGGTTAATGCTATCCCAGTGCGCCAGCATTTGCGGCTCACGGGTGGGGAGGCCTGCCTTCATCGGAAATGCCGTTTTCGGCAGGTTAAGCGTCGTTTTATAATCGGTCATGTTGGTTCCAAGTCACTCATTAAAGGGTGTGAAAGTGCTGCCAAAGTGTATGTGCTTTTGCGATATCAGCGGCAATGGCTTGTTGTAGCTGAGACAAAGACTCAAAGCGCTGCTCGTCACGAATTTTCTTATGAAAAGTTACTGCTATATGTTGGCCGTATAAATCGCCAGAAAAATCTAATACATGCACTTCTAAGTGTGCTTGCTGAGTCGTATCAACGGTCGGGCGTGTGCCTATATTAGCAACACCTGGCAGATGTCGGCCATTGTCTAACTGCACAGACACCAAGTACACCCCATGTAAAGGTGCGCGATGGCGCTTAAGCTGCACATTAGCGGTTGGCGCATTTAAGGTGCGACCCAATTTTTTACCGTGCATCACTCGGCCATCAATAGCGTAAGGCCGTCCCAGTAGACGCCGCGCCAAAACAAAATCGGCCTCAGCCAATGCTGAGCGTAGACGCGTGCTACTGATACGCTGACCGTCAATCTCAACGGTTGCTGTGGGTTCTACGCTAAAGTTAAGACGCTGCCCTGCTTCTTGTAAAAAAGCAAAATCACCGGCGCGATCACAACCAAAACGGAAATCATCGCCAACTTGTAAGTGTTGAATGCCTAATGCATCAATCAACACTGTTTGTACAAAGTCAGCAGCACTAAGTTGACGAAAACGTTTATTGAAAGCGATACACAACACTTGATCAATGCCTGCTTCGGCAAACAACTGCAACTTATCGCGCAACCGCGTCAATCGCACCGGCGCTGTTTCGGGATTAAAAAACTCACGTGGCTGTGGCTCAAAAACAATCACGCAACTGGGTAGATTAAGACGTGCAGCACTATTGCGCAGGCGCGTTAATATCGCCTGATGCCCGAGGTGCACACCATCAAAATTACCAATCGTAGCCACGCATCCATGATGTGATGGACGCACATTGTGCAAACCGCGAACCAACTGCATATTTAATATCTTGCCAGAAAAGACTCTGATTATAACCACAGCGCGGCTGTAAGGGCATCTTTAACCCAATTAACGTCGTAGATGACGCATTCTGATGCCCGTAGCAAACAAAGTGCCGGCAAACACCAGCACGCCACCAAAAACGAGTATCGAGACTTCCCACACCCGACGCTGCCAGCCCCAAGCGAACCACTCACTGCTCGGCTCATTGAGCCAAAACACCAACGCCAGCATCGCCGCGCACGCCGCTAACAAGCGCAGAATAAACAACCACCAACCCGGTGCGGGCTTATAAACACCAGCGCGATACAGTCCACGCAATAACAAGCCCGTATTGAGCATGCTTGCCAGCGAGGTTGCCAAGGCTAATCCTACATGCTGCATCGGCCAAATTAAAATCAGGTTGAGCACCATATTGACCACCATACAAATAATGGCGATGCGCACCGGTGTTTTTAAATCTTGGCGAGCAAAGAAACCTGGGGCTAACACTTTAATTAGCATAAAGGTCAACACTCCCAGCGAATAGGCTTGCAAGGCAGCAGCAGCCTGCATCACATCCGTGGTGGTCATCGCGCCATACAAAAACAACGTTGCAATCAACGGCTCAGCCAAAATAGCCAACGCCAAAGCAGCCGGCACACCAACCAGCAATACCATGCGTAATGCCCAATCAATCGTTGCAGAAAACTCTTCTGGTTTTTCTGTGGAATGATGGCGTGATAAAGCGGGCAGAATTACCGTACCAATGGCAATACCAAACGCACCTAGCGGCAACTCCGATAAGCGATCGGCGTAATACAACCATGAAACACTGCCAGTCTGTAAAAACGACGCCAAGACAGTATCCAGCAACAAGTTAATTTGACTGACCGAAACGCCAAACAAGGCTGGCAGCATTAATAGCATGATGCGCTTAACACCCGGATCATTGGCCACTACACGAGGGCGTGGTAATAAGCGCATTTTCCACAAAAAAGGCATTTGAAATAGCAGCTGCGCGACACCAGCAATAAATACGCCCCAAGCCAAAGCCATTACTGGCTCGGTAAAAAATGGCGTCAAAAATACCGTTGCGCCAATCATCGACACATTCAGCAGCACTGGCGTGAAAGCTGGCACCGCAAAGCGTCCGTAGCTGTTAAGAATGCCACCACAAAATGCAGTTAAAGAAATCAGCAATAAATAAGGAAAAGTAATGCGCAGCAATTCACCGGCCAACTGCATCTTGCTCGGCTCATCATGAAAGCCTGGAGCAAATAGCATAATCAGGTAAGGCGACATCACCACACCCAGCGCCGTTAACGCCGTGAGTATCAAGCCCAGCATCCCGGCTGTGCGATCAACCAACTGTTTAACATCGGCAAAGGAGCGTTTTTCTCGGTACTCCGATAACACGGGGACAAAAGCTTGGGCAAAGGCACCTTCAGCAAATAAACGGCGTAAAAAATTAGGGATTTTAAAAGCAACAAAGAATGCATCAGCTGAGGCGCTTGAACCAAAATAGCTGGCGACCACCATATCGCGCACCATGCCTAAGATTCGCGAGAGCAGTGTCATTACGCTGACCACAGCACTGGAGCGTAAAAGGCTGGAGGATTTTAGTTGTGTTGGTGTTTCAGCAGCGTCGCTCATGGTGCACTCTTCCAAATTCAGCGCACAAGTTTAGTCGCTTGACCAAGTGGATGCTATAAAGATTGCAGAGAAAGCATGCATTCTGTCTTTTGCCTGCGTATACTGCGCGCGGTAACTTGCTGACTGAGTGAAATAGCACACTGTAAAGTGTTTGTCTTTTTATTCCATAACAGCAACTTGACAAATTATTGATTTGGCTGCATCATTCGCGGCCTATTTTGATTCATTCAACTAAAAGTTTTCGAGGAGTACGACGTGGCCAACAGCCCTTCTGCCAAAAAACGCGCTAAACAGGCTGATAAGCGTAGCGACCATAACGGTAGCCTACGTTCTATGGTGCGTACCTATATCAAAAATGTAGTTAAAGCCATCGAAGCTAAAGATTTAGAAAAAGCACAAGCTGCTTACAAATTGGCTGTTCCTGTTATCGACCGTATGGCCGATAAAGGCATCATCCACAAGAACAAAGCTGCACGTAACAAAAGCCGTCTGAACCAGCACATCAAATTGCTGAGTCAAGCAGCCGCTTAATTGCGACAGCATGTTTAATAAAAAACCGGCTTAGGCCGGTTTTTTATTATCTCGAGTTTTTACTTAGCTAGCGCGTAATCTTACGCACCAAGGCGCGACTGATCACACGAAACTTGTCCCGCGGCGCAAAGCGCTTCAGCGTGGCTTTCACGATCCCTTCGGTAAAACGTGTGCGCTTTGAGTAGTCGATATTAACGTCAACATAAACCGGCTGATTGTTTGCCGCAAACTGCAAAGCTTGACGAATACCTGCCTCAATATCAGCTTCGCTTTGAATTGACACAAACTCTGCTCCAACCGTGACCGCTAATGACTGCATATTAATGCCATGCAGCACCGTGCAGGTTTTGCGGTTGTAAGGGATTTCTTGAGCTTGGGCAATTTGTGACAGTTCGCCATCATTAAAAATAAACACCACCACACCAAGCTGGTTACGCACAGCGGTGAGCATTTCCATACCAGTCATCAATAATGCCCCATCACCCACAACCCCAATCACTGGTGTTTGCGGATTGGCCAATTTTGCTCCGATCACTGCCGGCACGCAGTAACCCATAGCATTAAAATCAGTCGGTGAAAGGTAACGTCTAGCCCCTAAAATAGGCATTAACTCTGCGACTAAATAGGTGTGATTACCATCATCAGCAACAATAATGGTGTCATCACTTAACTGTTTACGTAGTGCCTGAAAAAATCGAGCTGGATTGACCCGTCCCCCACTATTGTGCGCTAGCCACTGCTTCGTATAGGCCGCTTTATCTTGCTGAATCTGCTGCGTCATCGTACCTTCTTTCGCTTGTGTTTGCAGCGCACGCACCTCGCTTAATAACGCCGGAATAATCGCGCGAGCATCACCCTGTACCGCGATTTTAGCTGGGTAGTTGGCGTTAAACACATCGGGATTGATATCAATATGCACCAAGTCTTCCGGCACCTGCATACTGAAGCTGCCGGTAGGAATCTCTGCAAAACGAGTACCAATCGCCAACACCGCATCACACTGGGCAAAAGCATTCTGTCCTGCTGGCACTGAATAGCCACCAAAGCCCATCCCCGTATGCAGCGGATGATTAGCAGGGAAAGAACTTAAGCCTTGCAGGGTTGTAGCAACCGGTGCATTGAGCAACTGCGCCAACTCAATCAGATCGACCTGACAATCAACAGCACCCCAACCAAGAAAAAGCCCGACTTGCTTAGCTTTAACCAACAACTGCGCAGCTTGTTTGACTAAAGAGCGATCAAAGGTGGCTTGCGGCTCCAATCCAGTAAACGCGGGCATATCCTCGACGTCACCCAAAAAATTACCAATATTGTAAGGCAACTCAATAAACACAGGCCCCGGCTCGCCTCGCATCGCCAACTGATACGCGGCATACAGCGTCGGGATCACCTCAGCATGGGATTTAATATGAAAGCTGCCCTTAGTGATAGGCGACAGCAACGTGTGCTGATCCATGTCATGCAACTGAAAACGACGGCCATTCTCAGTATGAATCCCGCCAGAAATAATCAACATCGGGATGCCAGCTAAATAGGCCTCGCCAATTCCGCTTGAGGCATGCGTGACACCTGCAGCCGGAACAATCAGCAAAGTACCGATGCTATCGCCAGTACGACTCATCGCATCAGCCATAAAAGCCCCGCCACACTCGTGTGTGACCAATATAGGGGTGATCTGATTCGAGTTATTGAGCTCGTCGTACAACTCAGTGTTATGCACACCGGGAATGCCAAAGGTATAACGCACGCCCAATTGTTCTAGGGCAAATCGTGCCAGTGCTGCACCTGTTTTTTTCATAATCTAATCTCCTGCTCTTTTATTCGAGGTTATTGAGTCAGTGTGAAAGGGTTAACCGGCGATAATGCTTTGTGCCGCGCGCCGACCATTAAAAACGCAATTGGACAAGAAAGTACCCTCCAAAGAGCGCACCCCAGAAATACCTGCACCGCCAAATCCCGCCGCCTCACCTGCAGCATACAAGCCAACAACGGGCGATCCTTGAGAATCCAGCACGCGCGAACTTAGATCAGTCAGCATGCCGCCCATGCTTTTGCGACTGATTAAACGTAGACGAATGGCAATCAGCGGCATCTGTTTACGATCAATAATAGGTTGTAGCTTGCAGGTGCGCACACGATCACCACGCCATTGGCGCAACTGCTCAATACGGCGAATTTGATCATCATTGCGCAGCCCGCGCGGACCTCTAAGCATGGCATCATAACGCTCAATATCAGCGTACATACCCGCGATATCCAGCGTTGTATTGGGTGCGACCCGCTGCATCTGCAGCGCTAACTCCTCCAGCGTATTGCCGCAGACTACATCAGGACAATGATCCAGCAGCCATTGAGTTTGCGCGGCATTCCCACGCAGCGCTTGCCAGATCACCTTGAGGAGTTTTTTATCACGAAAGTGTGGATTGCTATCACTGCCAGAAATCGCCAACTCTTTATCAGCAATACGTTTATTCATAATTTGCCAGGTGTATTGCTCTGGCAGATGGCCGGTGGTTTTACACAGATCATGGGTATCAAAGCCAGTCACCATTGGCTGCGGACCAATACGTCGACCATGACAATCCATCCACAATGCCGAGCGCGGCGGTATTAAGCTGAGACCGTGCTGTGGATATTCAGGCTGAGGATGGGCAATTCCGGCTGCGTAATTCCACATATAATGCAGATTACTGACTTGCCCACCGACAGCCTGTACGCAATCATGCAATACGCCATCAGCGCTGGGATGCGTTCCGGTGAGGAGATTGTCGGGGGCAGCGCCGTAAATCGGATCCCAATGCTCGCGCACTTTATCTAAATTGCCATTGATACCGCCGGTGCAAACCACAGTATTGTCAGCCTGCACCGAAAACGCACCTTCAGGCTGAACCCCATGACAGCCGACCACGCGACCATCACAGGAATCTAAAGCACTGACTGTATGGGAAAACACACAACGTAAAAGATTAGCCTGTGGATGCCCTAACAATTGCTGTACTAAACTTTGCACAATCCCCTGCCCACAGCCCCAAGCGACGTGATAGCGCGGCACGCTATTGCCATCGCTGTAATTGCCGCGCTCTGGCCATTGCACTACCGGAAAAAAGCCAATGCCGTAGCCCTGCAACCAATCATAAATCTCACTACGATTGCGCTCGCAATAAGCCTTAGCCCAGCGCTGCGCCCACTGACTATCAGGCTGAAACTGCGCCGCTTGCTGCCAATCCCGCCAAAACAACTCAGCCGAGTCAGCAATACCATTACGACGCTGCTCCGGGGTATTACTCAGCAACATGCCACCAAAGGCTTCTTTAGCTTGACCGCCAAAGCGCTGCCGTTCACAACCATCCAGCAACAGCACCGCACGGCCATTATTTAACAATTCTAAAGCTGTGCAAATGCCCGCCAGTCCAGCGCCAATCACTAAGGTTTCTGCTTGATAAGCTATGTCACTCATAACACTGTGCTCGTGATGATGATCTACAAGCTCTAGACTAGCGCAGACAAAGCCGAGAAAACCTGACATATTACGAAGACAAATCTGACATATTACGAATAGGTAGACCACATGTCTGAACGCGCTCGCAGTGCTGTATTTATTGGCTTTGATCGCTTATGCCGGAAAAACCAGCTCAATGCCCATCAGCTTTTACAACACTGCGGCATTGATCCTCTGGTGCTACGACGCAGCGATCTATGGGTGGATTATGCAAGAGTCGCTGAGGTGCTAAGCCTTGCTGCCCATGAGTCAGGCAATCAACAGTTTGGTATTGAACTCAGTCAGCAGCGTGACTATTTAGTGTTTGGCCCTTTTGGCCTGCTCTTATCACAGGCAGAAAGCGTTCAAGACTTACTGCGCATCACCAATAAATACGCCCATTTGCACGCGCCGGGCATTCAATTACAACAGCACCTATGCGGTGACCAAGTGGCGTTAGAATACCGTCTGCAACTGAGCAAGAATGTCGATTTACAACAGCTTGTCGAACTGGGTATGGGCGTGGTTTATCGTGCTGCGCAGGCTTTATTTAAAGGCGCATGGCAACTGAGCAAAGTCACTTTCACCTACCCTGAGCCCAGTAACAGCCAGTTTTACTTGGATTTTTTCCAAGCGCCTGTGCTGTTTTCGCAGCCGCTGACCGCGCTTTATGCTGACGCAGCGATCTTGCACTTGCAGCCCAGCGAACAACGCTCGCAACTCAAAAATCATCTGATTGAGCAATTCGCCTCGCAACAAGGTTACGCTCGCGAAGACTACGTGGCGCACACAAAAATGATTATTCAATCAGTCTTAGCCACCGGCGAAGCAACGCTCAGCGTGGTCGCTAATCTACTCAATCTTCATCCCAGGCAGTTACAAACAGAGCTACAACAGCGCCGCAGCAGCTTTCGTCAACTGCTGGATGAAGTGCGCTATAGCGAAGCACAACTGCAACTCAGCCACAGCTCCATCAGTCTGACTGATCTGGCTCTCGGTTTAGGCTATGCCGATGAAACGGCATTTTCCCGCGCATTTAAACGCTGGAGCGGATTATCCCCCAGTCAATGGCGACAACAAGCGCAATAAAAAAAGCCCGAATCTTTTGCAAGACCCGGGCTTTTATTACAACAACGAGTAACCGCTCAAAGCATTACAAAGGCTTACCACGATTACCATGCTTGCTGACAAAGTCCTGCACAACAGCTAAGTCGTTGGCTAAGACCGTGCAGCGCTCTTCACGCTCAAACAAGTCAGCCATATGCGCCGGCAACACTGGACTGGCACTTGGTACCGCCTTCTGTACCGCCTCGGGGAACTTAACTGGATGCGCAGTACCAAGCGTCACCATAGGCGTGGCTAAGCTACGACGGCACTCACGCGCCGCGTGTACGCCAATCGCTGTGTGCGGGTCGAGCAGCTCGCCGGTGTCTTTATAAACCTTGGCAATGGTCGCACAAGTCTGCTCATCATCCACAGCTAATGAGTCAAACAACTTGCGAGTCTCGGTCCAACGCTCATCCTCGACACTCATCTCGCCAGTGGCACGGAAATGATCCATCAATTGTGTAACTTTAGCGCCATCACGACCATGCATATCAAACAGCAAACGCTCAAAGTTCGACGACACCATAATGTCCATTGACGGCGACAAGGTTGGGTGCAGCGCATCTTTGTTATAACGGTTGCCACTCATAAAGCGGTGCAAAATATCGTTACGGTTGGTGGCGACAATCAACTGATTGATCGGCAGACCCATATTGCGCGCCAAGTAACCGGCAAAAATATCGCCAAAGTTACCCGTTGGTACTGAGAAGGCAATGGAGCGCTGTGGACCGCCGAGCTGAATCGCTGCGTGGAAGTAGTAAACGATCTGCGCCATGATGCGCGCCCAGTTGATCGAGTTCACCGCCACCAAACGGGTGCCTTTCAGGAATGATTGGTCAGCAAAGCTGGCTTTAACCATTTCCTGGCAGTCATCGAAGTTACCTTCAATAGCAATGTTGTGGATGTTATCGCTCAGCGCACTGGTCATCTGACGACGCTGTACTTCTGACACACGCTGGTGCGGGTGCAAAATAAAGATATCAACATTCTCGCAACGGCGGCAGCCTTCAATCGCAGCAGAACCGGTATCACCAGAGGTCGCACCCATAATCACCACACGCTCATTGCGCTTGGTGAGGAAGTGATCAAGCAAACGTCCGAGCAACTGCAGGGCAAAGTCTTTAAACGCTAAGGTTGGGCCGTGGAACAATTCCAGTACCCACTCATTGCTGTCGAGTTGACGCAACGGCGCCACCGCACTGTGCTCGAACACACCATAGGTGTCCTTGAGAATTGCTTTAAAATCCGCATCATCAATACAGCCCGCTACAAAGGGGCGCATCACGCGAAAGGCTAATTCGTGGTACGGCAGATCGGCCCAAGAGGCAATTTCTTCTACAGTAAAACGCGGTAAATTTTCTGGCACATACAAACCGCCATCGCTGGCCAAACCGGCCAACAATACATCTTCAAAATTCAGCGCAGGGGCTTTGCCGCGCGTGCTTATATATCGCATAAGTAACAACCTTTATCAGAGTCGCTTAACTTGAAATTAACCCAACTGCTCAACACGGATTCGCACAACGGGCGTTTGCACAGAATCTAGGGCTTCTAGAGCAATAATAGCATCATTGATGCGCTGCTCTTGCACGCGGTGGGTCAACAGAATCATGGGTACTGAGCCATCGGACTCTTCAGCTTCTTTTTGCATAATGGATTCAATGTTAATGCCACGCACCGAGAGAATGCTCGCCACCTGTGCCAAAACACCCGGGTGGTCTTTAGCTTGAATGCGCAAGTAGTAAGCACTTTCACACTGATCAATCGCCAAAATAGGATGATCAGACAACTCATCCGATTGGAAGCCGAGCGCAGGGACTTGATCTTCAGTCGCTGCTGCCATGGCACGTGCCACATCAACAATATCAGCAATCACCGACGAAGCGGTTGGCTCCATGCCAGCGCCAGCACCGTAATACAGGGTGCTGCCGACAGCGTCACCATTAACCATCACTGCGTTCATCACGCCATTGACGTTGGCAATTAAGCGATCAGCGGGAATCAAAGTTGGATGCACGCGCAACTCAATACCTAAATCAGTACGACGCGCCACACCGAGGTGTTTAATGCGATAGCCTAAGGCTTCAGCATAATTCACGTCAGCCGTGGTCAGCTGCGTAATGCCTTCGGTATAGGCTTTCTCGAACTGCAATGGGATACCAAAAGCAATCGAAGCCAAGATAGTCAGCTTATGCGCAGCATCAATGCCTTCGACATCGAAAGTTGGATCTGCCTCGGCATAACCCAAGGCTTGAGCTTCTTGCAGCACGTCTTCAAAAGTGCGGCCTTTCTCGCGCATTTCGCTGAGAATAAAGTTACCAGTACCGTTGATAATGCCCGCCAACCAGTTAATACGGTTGGCCGCTAAGCCTTCACGGATCGCTTTAATAACAGGGATACCGCCGGCAACAGCCGCTTCAAAACCGACCATCACGCCTTTTTCACGGGCACGCTGAAAAATCTCATTACCGTGTACAGCAATCAGTGCTTTATTGGCAGTAACCACGTGCTTGCCGTTCTCAATCGCACGCAACACCAGCTCTTTAGCTAAGGTATCGCCACCAATCAGCTCAACCACGATATCAATTTCAGGATTATTGACGACAGCGAAAGCGTCATCAGTCATCTCAGTCGTGCTGGTATCGCACAATGGATTGACTGCACGCGAGGCCACTTGCACCACGTCAATAGAACGGCCGGCACGCCGTGAAATCTCTTCAGCATTACGCTTGAGAACGTTAAAAGTACCACCACCAACGGTGCCTAAACCACAGATCCCTACTTTAACTGGCTTCACGCTGCATCGTCCCCATTGTTAAATAAAATAAACGCACTCACGTAAAGGTGAGCGACAAAATACTGCACTGTACGAAGCCTGCTGGCCTCGGTCAACCTAAGGCTGTGCTTTTAAAGCTTGAGCCGCCAACTGCTTGGCCGGCTGATAACCTGGAATCATTTTGCCATTGGCTAAGATAATGGTTGGTGTGCCTTGTACGCCAACGGCTTGACCAAGGGCATACTGTTTATCCACCGGATTCTTACAGGTTTTTTTCGGCACATCACGGCGTGCTTTGGCTTGATTCATCGCATCCAAACGATCATCCGCACACCAGATGCTGGTCAAGGTAGTGTAACCATGACTGCCAACGCCTTGACGCGGGAAGGCCAAGTAACGCACTTCAACACCGAGCTTATTCAACTCAGCGACTTCGCTATGAAGTTTCTGGCAGTAGCCACAATCCGTATCGGTAAAAACGGTGACGTGAGTTTTAGTCTCAGGTCCAGTAAACACCACCATCTCATCCATTGGAATAGTGTTCATTTGTGTGGCAATCGCTTTTTGCTCAACTTGCTCAGTTAAGTTGGTCGCTTGACCGTTGTGTAGCTGAAACAGATTGCCTTGCAATAAAAACTCACCGTCCGCACTGGCGTAGAGTAAACGTCCGCCTTTGAGCTCGACTTGGTACAGGTTGGGCATGGGACTTGCGCTGATGCTTTCAATCGGCAAATCAGGCTGCATCGACAACAATGCTTGCTTAATAATCTGCTCAGCCGTATCAGCTTGAACGCTGCTGGCTAAAACGAACCCGCATAACACCCCTAACCATCGTAAGCGCAGCATATTGCCAACCTTGAGTGAATATTTAAAAGGCCGCAAGAGTAGCACAATTGCGCCTATTGAGGCGTATTTTCATTGTATCGCTCGCATTAGCAAGAACTTATATGCCGGGAGTATGTTGCGACGCAGAATACGATTTAATGCTGAAGCTTGGCCGCTCACAATAAAAAACCGCACAACTTAGCCACTTACAAAAAGTGCCGAGCAGAGCAGTTAGAGAAACAGTTCAGTATGTACGCGCTATGGCGTTAAAGCTTATTACAGCCATCATCTTTAATCTCGCATTCAATCCAAGGTTTGCACGCCGCCGCCATTAACAAACAACACTTGGCCACTGACCCATTGCGACACAGGTGCCGCAAAGTAGAGCACTGCGCCAGCAATGTCTTCTGGCTCACCTAAACGCTTAATCGGTGTATGTGCAAGCATGCGCTGCTCAATTTCAGGCGTGAGTACGGTAGCCAGCGCGCCAGTTCTCACTGCTCCTGGGCCGACCGCATTGATGCGAATAATTGGGCCATAGTCATGCGCCAAGTTAGCGGTCATATGATTGATCGCAGCTTTAGAGGCAGCATAGGCACTGATTGCTGGGCTCTTGTTCAGCGAACTCATCGACGACATATTAATAATCGAGCCGTAACCCGCCTCTTGCATGTGCGGTGCGCATAACTGCGCTAGACGCCAAGCGCTGAATACGTTTATCTGGAAAGGTCGCTCAAACTGCTCAAGGGTAATTTCAAACGGACTTTCTTTGCCCGCCCCACCGCCGCCGGCATTGTTAACTAAAATATGAATAGCAGAAAATTCTGCCATGGTGCGATTCACTAACGCGACCAAATCATCATCTTTGAGCACATTGCACCCAGCCGCTAAAGCCTTACCGCCCTGCGCAGTGATCTGATCAGCCAATGCTTGTGCGTCAGCCAGTTTTAAATCAGCAATGACCACTGTCGCACCATGCTCTGCCAGCATGCGGCAACTCGCAGCACCAATTCCATTGGCACCACCAGTGACAATGGCTACTTTGCCG
>Ga0209075_1000253_pt1 | contig 51375 bp, 45 predicted proteins | sample Stecom2011_FD_187523 | JGI IMG/M metagenome (GOLD analysis project Ga0209075, IMG submission 187523) | Agricultural soil microbial communities from Utah to study Nitrogen management - Steer compost 2011 (SPAdes) (version 2) | ecosystem: Environmental > Terrestrial > Soil > Agricultural land...
AAGGCAAGTTGATGATTGGGTTCGATGCAATAAAATGTGGATTTCTTAAATCTTCTTTATTGTATGTGAGGGGCTTCCTTGTGTTGACATTAATCACGTTACCACCGATGGCCTCGTAGACTGCTTGTCCTGCAGCAATATCCCACTCCATTGTAGGTGCAAATCGCGGATAAACATCTGCTTTATTATTTACCAATTCAAAAAACTTTAAAGCTGAGCCCATAGCCTGAGACTCAACTGGCCCATAGTCTTTTTCTATACTTTGCGCAAGTTTCAATAAATTACCAGAATAATGGCTTCGAGAAGAAATCATTTGTATGGGTTTGTTAAGCTCGGACAGGTTCTTTAGTCTTCGCCATCTGTTTGGATTCAAAGCATCTTCATAGCTCATTTGAAAAGCTCCACTTTCTTGGTTTCCGATAATAATCTCTCTTCTTACTGGCGAGGCAATCAAGCCAAAAACTGCTTTTTTATTTTCAATCAGTGCAATATTGATAACGAATTCACCATTTTTCTTAATGAATTCTTTTGTTCCATCTAAAGGATCTACACACCATACCTGAGTCCAATGTTTACGTTCAGAATAAGGATGTTTTTCTACCTCTTCTCCAGTAATCGGAATACCAGTAGTTATTAAATGCTTTCTAATAATTTTTGAAGCTGTTAGGTCTGCAATAGTAACTGGACTTCCATCTGTTTTTTCTATGCGTTCGAAATCTCCGGCATATATATCCATAATGGCATCAGAAGCTTCTAAGGCCGCATTAATAGTAACTTTATATTGATTAAATAAATCAGTCATTCATTAAGTTTGTAACTAAGGAACTCGCTCCAATTCTCAACAAATCAGGCGTAATAAATGATTTTCCTAAATGTTTCTCAACCAACTGTAAATATTCCAAAGCATCTTCGTAAGTACGAACACCACCACTTATTTTTAACCCAACCTTTTGTTCTGGATCATTAGCAGCAATCACTTGGGCCATTATTTCGACAGCTTCTAATGTTGCTCCTGGAAACTCTTTTCCTGTTGATGTTTTTATAAAATCAGCTCCACCTTCAATTGCCAACTCACTTGCCAACTTTATTCTGTCAGGGGTTTTAAGGTATCCCGTTTCGAGGATGACTTTCAAGCATTTATCGGGCATTAATCCTTTAAAAGCATTCACTTCATCTACCACATGTCTGTAATTCCTATCATCAAATGCTCCTAAATTCAGAACAATATCTATTTCGTCAACACCTGCCTCGAGTGCCAATTCACATTCATTGAGTTTAGTAGACAAAAAGCCCTGTGAGTTGGGGAAGTTTCCGGCGACTACAGCGACTTTAATGGGTGAGTCTTTCAAAGCATAAACTGCTTGAGCTGCAAAGTTTGGATAAAAACAAACAGCTGCCACTGGGAAGCCTTGTTTTTTATAATTTAAGGTTTGCTTTAGGAATTTCTCAATGCTATTTTCAGAGTCAAATGAATTTAGCGAGGTTAAATCAACCAAGCTACACACTTCTTTTTTTGTCCACATATCCTATTTATTTAAAAAAACCAAGTTACAACTTTTAGGTTATAAAAAAAGTCTATCCGAGGATAGACTTTTAAAATATTATATAAAATAAATGTTATTGTAAAATGAAGTTAATTGGAATACGACATCTTGCACGAACAGGTTCACCATTTGATTCTGCTGGTGCCCATTTTGGCATTTTTCTCACAACACGTCTAGCTTCGATATCTATTTCTTTAGAAACACCTCTCAAAACTTTAACTTGTTCAATTGTACCATCTTTGTTTACAACAAATTCAATAAAAACACGTCCTTGGTCTCCTAACTCCATAGCGATTTCAGGATACTTAATGTTATCGGCTAAGAACTGCTTCATTGCCGCTGCACCACCTGGGAAACCAGCTTCAACATCTGGATAGTCTACAATTGGAGCTGCAGGTTCAGGAATATTATCTGGAACCACATCAATCACTACCGTTTCAACTTTAATTGGCTCATCCTTATCCTCACTCTTCACCTCTTCTATGTCCTCAGTTGGTTCAGGAGTAACCTCCATTTCTTCTACTTCTTGAACAACAACTTCGTCTTTTTCGTCTTCGATAACTTCGATTTGCTCAGGAATATCTTCTTTTGCTTGCTCTTTTTTATCTGCTCCAACAATTTCAACTTCTTGTTTGAAAGAAAAAGAAAGGGTGATAATACTTCCAACAATAAAGAAACCTAAAAATATTAGTGGAATTCTCAAGCGTTCGTTATCAACTTCTGGATTCTTTTTAACTGCCATATTCTAATTTTTTACTTTATCTTAAAGTTCTAATCTTACAAAAATCGTTCCCTAATTATTCTTTATAATCTTGATAGATTATTTTAAACAAAACTATCCCAAAAATACAACCAATTCCATTAGCAATCAAGTCTAATACTTCAAAATGTCTTGTGGTTATAGCAAATTCTTGTAGAAGTTCAATTATCAAACTCAAGAAAAAACCTCCAAAAACACTTATTTTAAAAGCATTACGCCGTAAATTAACTGATATGTTTTGTCTTTTTAAACCAATCGCCCAAAAAAGACTCAACAATGTGTACATCACAAAATGAGCAATTTTATCTACCCCTTCGAACTGAAACTCTCTTAAGTTTACGTTTGAACTGGGAACCAAACTAATGACCACTACAAAAGCAGTCCAAATTATACTTGGAAAGATAAATCGCAACACGATTTACTGCCCAATCATTTCTTTATAATCTGCTGCACTCATCAAATCTTCAAGGCCTGTTGAATCTGTGAACTTCACTTTAATCATCCATCCTTCTCCGTATGGATCTGAGTTTACCAGCTCTGGATTCGCCTCTAATTCTTCGTTGAATTTAACAACTTCACCTGCAACAGGCATAAACAAATCTGATACTGTTTTCACAGCTTCGATAGATCCAAATACTTCTTCACGATCCAGCTCCTCGCCTTCAGTCTCAACTTCAACAAACACGATATCACCCAACTCGCTTTGCGCAAAATCAGTCACACCAATTGTGATCATATCACCTTCTACCAAACACCATTCGTGGTCTTTTGTGTATTTTAAATCCGCAGGAATATTCATAGTTCTTAATTTTAGGATTCAAATGTAAAATTTATATATCGAATTACTCGGTATTTTCATAAATAATTTAGTCTTCAACATGGATTAAAGTAAGAACCACGGCATATTTTCTAATATTTAATGCTTTTCTACCCTCAGAAAGGAATTAAAACACAGTTGCTTGCTAAAAAACCATAATTTTAAGATATGATTGCTCCAAATTTATATTTTTGTACTTATGGTAAACAGTGATCAAATAAAAACCCTTAAAGAACGAATAGATAAACTATTCAACTATTTATCTATTGATGAGAAAAAGAGAAGTATTCATGAGAATGAATTAAAAGCTCAAGACCCTCACTTTTGGGATGATCCAAAAAAAGCTGAAGTTGTTTTAAAAGAAAACAGACAACTTAAATTCTGGGTAGATTCCACTACCTCATTAAGTCAAAAATCTGAAGATTTAGAAGTGTTATTGGAATTCTACAACGATGGTTCTGGTTCTGTTGAAGATATCGAGAGTTTACAAGAAACAATTATCAATGAGCTTGAAGGACTTGAGCTCAAAAACATGCTTTCTGGAGAAGAAGACAACCTCAATGCTGTATTACAAATCACAGCGGGTGCAGGTGGAACAGAAAGTTGCGATTGGGCCAGCATGCTTATGCGCATGTACATGATGTGGGGCGAGAAAAATGGTTACAAATTAAAAGAACTGAACTACCATGAGGGTGAAGTTGCTGGAATTAAGACTGTAACCATTGAATTTGATGGTGACTTTGCTTTTGGCTACTTGAAAGGTGAAAATGGTGTTCATCGTTTGGTGAGGATTTCTCCATTTGATTCTAACGCTAAGCGTCACACCTCCTTTGCATCGGTATATGTTTATCCATTGGTAGACGAATCTATTGAAATAGACATCAATCCTGCAGACATATCTTTTGAAACTTTTAGATCAGGAGGAAAAGGAGGGCAAAACGTAAACAAAGTTGAAACAGCTGTTAGATTACGTCACGCACCTTCTGGAATTATAATTGAAAACTCTGAGTCCCGTTCTCAACTGGGAAATAAAGAGAAGGCAATGCAGTTATTAAAATCGCAACTTTATGAACTGGAATTGCGTAAGCGAATGGAAAAAAGAACAGAAATAGAATCTGAAAAGAAAAATATTGAATGGGGATCACAAATAAGAAACTATGTGATGCATCCATATAAACTTGTAAAAGACGTTCGTACAGGTCATGAAACAGGAAATGTTGATGATGTCATGGACGGAGATTTAAATGAATTCCTAAAAGCCTATTTGATGGAATATGGTGCATTAAGCCAATTATAATGAACTTTAAATAATGTAAACTACACTTTGTACTATTAAATTAAAAACGCAAAACATGTCAGAAGAAACACAAAACACAGAAGTCAATAACGAAAAGAAAAAGTCAAACGCAGGAGTTTGGATACTTATTACAATAATAGCTCTACTTGGTGCTGGAGCTTTGGGATGGATGTACTCTAAAGAATCTAAGGCTTACGAAAGTTGTCAAGCAACAAATGCACAATTAGAATTAGAGATGAAGTCAATGAATGAAGCATTGGGTGGATATATTGATGGTGCAACAATGGATTTAAAGCAAGATTTCCAACAGATGTTAGCCACTTACGATCAATTAATTGAGAAAGACGCTTCTAAATCTGATAGTTTACAAATCCAGAAAGACAGTATCAACGTACTTTTAGCATCTTTAAAGGACAATAGAAACAGAAGTTATTATGAAATTGGTAAATTAAAGAAACGTAATGAGCAATTGCGTCAAATCATGAATCGTTACCTCGTTACTATTGATTCATTGAACACTTTGAATGTTGATTTAACATCACGATTGGATAAAACAAGTTCAGCGCTTGATGAAACTCAAAGCGAACGTGATGAGTTAAGAAAACAAAATGATCAAAACGCGGAACTATTAACAAGAGGTGCTAAATTAAATGCATTCAATTTCAATAGTGAGGCAGTACGTTACCAAACATTTGGTGGAAGCACAAAGGCTGTAAATAGAGCAGGAAGAGCTGAAGTTCTTTCCAGTACATTTACAATTGGTGAAAACAAAATTGCACGGGTAGGTAACAAAATCATCTACATGCAAATCACTGATCCAAATGGACAGGTTATTTACAGACGTCCAAATGATATTACCCAAGTAGCAGGAAGTGAAATTCTCTATACTGGTAAGCGTGAAATTAATTATCAAGGTCAATTAATCGATATGACAATTGTATACAATCTCGAAGGAAATGAAATTCCAAGTGGAAACTATGTCGTGAAGATTTTTGCTGATGGTGCCTTAATCGGTAAAGACACTTTCACACTCAAATAGATTATATTTAATCCCTTATTCAGCGCCATTGACTCTTCTGTCGATGGCGCTTTTTTATTTATGATAAGGAGTGACAGACGGACAAATAATTAACATGCCTATCTTCCTATTCTGCCAATAAATGAATATTTTTGGATAAAAAATACGATGAGAGTTTTACTTACAGCGATAATCCTATTTGCGGGGATTTTTACAGCTTACTATTTGACAAAAAAGTCAATGGAACAAAAACAACTTCCTGTTATTCAACCCAGAGATGTAAATTCTGAAATGATGAATCCAGAACTTGCACATATCGGAATCGGTCATCGTATTGGGGAGTTTGAATTATTAAATCAAAATGGGAAACTGACTACTTTAGAGGATGTTAAAGGGAAAGTTTTCGTTGCTGAATACTTCTTCACCACTTGTTTAACGATTTGCCCTGTAATGACAGAAGAAATGAAACGTGTTCAGCAGCGTTTTACTGGCAATAATGATGTAAAAATATTAAGCTTTACTGTAGATCCTGAACATGACTCCGTAGAAGTAATGAAGGCATATGCTGAAGAGCACAATGCCGTGGATGGACAATGGCATTTCTTAACAGGAACCAAAGAAGCACTCTATAGCTTAGCGCGTAACTCCTTCTTTGTATTAAAACCTGCTGAAGCAAAAAATTTAGGCGATGCTGGTTCCGACTTTATTCACACCAATAATTTTGTATTGGTAGATAGAGAATTGAGAATTCGAGGTTACTATGATGGAACGAGTACTGAAGAAATTGACATTCTGATGGAGGACATAGAACTTCTTTTAAAAGAAAAATAGGCACAAACGAATTTGTGCCTATTATCAATATCTTAGAAGGCTCTGCAAATTAATGCTGAGCTAAGTCATTTTGCTCTGTTTTGATATCTAAATCTCCATAAGCATCACAATTTTGTTTTGTAGATCCACATGAAGAAACAATTGATACAAAAAATACTGCGACAATAGCCCAAGGCATAATTCTTTTCATAGCTTTATATAGTTTAATGTTTGTTTGAAGCTGTAAATATATAGATAAACATTAAACAAAAAGAATTATTTCTCGCTGATTTACAAAAGATAAAGAAATATATAAATGAAAATAACGTTAAAGGCTGTTAAATGATACGTGTAGTAACGCTTTTCGCTTTTTTAATTCCTTGGCTTTTAATTGGGCAAAATTCTTATTATTTGTCATTTAAGTCACAAGAAAACTTTCCCTTTAAACATAAAGGTGAAAGGAAGTTTGATTCAAAAAAAGAAATAATATCATATTTAGAAAAAGGCAGAAGCAAACAGATAAAAAAAGGCTATGTTTTGGCTTCTATTGACAGTATAGAGTGGAGAGACAACACTGCTTTTGTTGATTTTTATAAGGGAGAAAAGTTTGAAAAAATTTACATTTCGTTTCTTCAAGAAGATGCATACATAATTAGCAAAACACCGCGAATGAATGAAAGGATGATCTCCAGGCTTCCATTCAAACCTCATCTTGTAGAAGAGTTGTTGAGCAGTGTAAATGGATATTTAAATGAAAATGGCTACCCGTTCTCAAAAGTTTATCTGAAAGTTGATTCTCTTCAGGCAGGTATTTCTAAAGCACATTTAAACATTGAAAAAGGTCCATTAGTAAGCATTACAAAAGTTGTTATAAAAGGAGAATCAAAAGTACGAGAGAAGTTCGTTCACAATGCAATTTCGATTAAAGAAGGTGATCTTTATGATGCTCATTTATTGAAAAACATTTCAGGGAAAGTTGAACAAATTCAATTCGTTAAAGAAATTCGTCCACATGAAATACTATTTACTCCAGAAGGTGCAGAACTTTATCTCTATTTAGAAAGTGTTCCAGTGAGTTTAATTAATGGAATAGTAGGCTTACAGCCCAATCCTGTCACAGAAAAAACAGTTGTCACAGGAGATGTTAGGCTAAAGCTTCTTAACGTTATAAAGCGTGGCGAAGAGCTACAAATAAATTGGAAAAGCTTGCAACCTAAGACCCAGGAGTTAGACATCAATTTTAATTTTCCCTTTTTATTCAATACGCCTTTTGGAATTGACACAAAATTTGATTTGTATAAGCAAGACAGTACATACTTGACCACCAATGCACATTTAGGGGTACGGTATTTCTTATCAGGAGGGAGTTATATTAAAGTTTTTTATCAAGCAGAGAATTCCAACTTACTTTCGGGAGCATCAAATATTCCCAACAGCAACCTGTCTTCTGTTTCAAGCAATAGCTATGGAATTGGATTTTTTCGAAACAATGTAGACTATCTTCCTAATCCAAGCAAAGGGTTTCGAATGTCTATTGATGTTTCAGCTGGGCGACGAAAAAGCAGACCTACACAAGAAGATACACTAAGTGTTTCCACTACATTCAAAGGAAATTTAAGTATGGAAATGTTTATTCCTATAACTCCCCGCCATGTGATTAGAGTAGCCAATGCAACACGGAGTTATTATGCTCCTAAAATATATCAAAATGAGCTTTTTCGTTTTGGAGGACTCAATATACAGAGGGGATTTAACGAAGAAATTTTGTTTGCAACTACCTTAACAACTTTCTCGGCCGAATATCGTTTTCTGGTCGATAAAAACTCACATGCATTCGCTTTTTTCGATCAATCATTTTATGAAAACAATGCGAAAAACTATGTTCAAGACAATCCTTATGGCTTTGGGTTAGGTTTTAGTTTTGGAACGAACCTTGGAATTTTTTCGATATCTTATGCAATGGGTAAACAGTTCAGTAATCCAATCCAACTAAGAGATGGAAAGGTTCACTTTGGATACATTGCATATTTTTAATTGAAAAAATGAGAATTCAAGAAATGAAAAAGACGCTTTCGAAAAATCAAAAGCGTCTATTTAAATATTGCATTTTTTTATTTTAACTCTAACAAAACAGGACAATGATCTGAGCCCATTACATCATTAAGAATTTCAGCAGACTTCACTTGATCTAATAATGATTCGCTCACTAAGAAATAATCAATCCTCCACCCTACATTTCTCGAACGTGCTCCACCTCTATAACTCCACCAAGAATATTTTATCTCTTCTGGATTAAAATGTCTGAAAGTGTCGACCAAACCATTACCGGTAAAAGCATCCATCCCATCAATTTCTTTTTGGGTAAATCCTGCATGTTTATTATAATTCGCCTTCGGACGAGCCAAATCGATTTCCTTATGTGCAACGTTAAAATCACCACAAACTATAACTGGTTTTTTTGCTTCTAAATCCTTTAAGAATTTCAAAAATGTTTGATCCCAAGTTGTGCGATAGTCCAGTCTTTTTAATTCACTTCCTGAGTTTGGAACATAGACTACAGTAACATAAAAGTCTTTGAATTCTGCAGTAATTACGCGTCCTTCTTGATCGTGCTCCTCTTCTCCAATATCATAGATAACATTTAAAGGTTTTTCTTTACTTAGAATAGCAGTGCCAGAATATCCTTTTTTCACAGCAGAATTAGAGACGATATGGTATTCTTTAAATGATTCGAGTGCTTCTTGAACTTGATCGTCTTGTGCTTTCGTTTCCTGCAAACACAAAATATCTGGATTCAACGTTTTCATATCTGTTTCAAAATCCTTTTTCATGATCGCGCGAATACCATTCACATTAAAAGAAATCAATTTTGTCATAATTCTATTTTTATCTATTTTAATTACAGTGAGTTGACGAATCGCAATGACCAAATTCAAAATAATTGGCAAAGCAGACAAACGGATTTATCGCTAAAATCAATTAGAATCCATGAATTCCGTTAACAGTCGTATACTTAAGAATATTCTTTTTATCTGGATGAATTCTAGCAAAAGCTGATTGTACAGCGATTGTTCCTTCATGGAAACCACACAAGATTAGTTTAAGCTTTCCTTCATAAGTATTCACATCACCAATGGCATAAATACCAGGGATATTTGTTGAGTAATCGGTTGTATCAACAACAATTGCGTTTTTATCAATTTCTAATCCCCAATCAGCAATTGGTCCTAAAGATGGTTTTAATCCAAACAGAGGAATAAAGTGATCTGTTGGGAAAACAACTTCTCCTTCAGTTTTATGTTTAATGGTTACATTTTCAACTTTACCATCGCCACCTATTCCAACAACCTCTCTGTCTGTTAAAAGATTAATTTTTCCAGCATCCGCTAAATCCATGACTTTTTGAACAGAATCTAAATGACCTCGGAAAGAACTTCTTCTGTGAACCAAAGATACCTTAGAAGCTATCTTTTTTTCTACAAGGAAGATAGCCCAATCTAAGGCAGAGTCACCTCCACCTGAAATAACACATTCTTTACCTCTATAAAACTCTGGATCTTTAATGATGTACTCTACACCTTTATCCTCGTAACTCTCCAGATTTTCAATTGGCGGTTTACGTGGTTCAAAAACACCAAGACCACCTGCTATCATAACAATTGGCGCTTCATGTTGTGTTCCCTTATCGGTAGTTACAATAAATTTATTCTCTTCAACTTTTTCAATCTTTACAGCTGCTTCACCAAGTGTAAATCCAGGTTTAAAAGGTGCAACTTGCTCCATTAGATTGTCCACTAAATCTCCAGCCAAAATTGAAGGAAAACCAGGGATATCATATATTGGTTTCTTTGGATATATTTCAGCACATTGACCTCCAGGTTGCGGTAATGAGTCAATCAAATGACATTTTAATTTTAATAATCCTGCTTCGAAAATGGTGAACAGTCCTACGGGTCCTGCTCCTATTATAATTATATCCGTTTTTATCATATCGTTCTATATAAATCGTAATAAGCTACAAAATTAATCATTCTTTATTAAACAAGGCGTAACGCTTTTTGTTTTCATTGTGAAGACTGATAAAACTCATTTTAGTCACCATAAGCGCTCAAGAAATTGTTTTTTATTATTTTGCAGTCCAATTTACCCATGAATTACTTTTGGGAGTAGATATTTTAAAATAACTAAAGATGCTTTTCAACTCATTTGAGTTTGTATTATTCTTGCCCTTGGTTTATGTCTTGTACTGGTTGTTAAGAACATCCAATTATTCCAAGCAGAACTTACTTCTACTATTGGCGAGTTATTTCTTTTATGCAGGTTGGGATTGGAGGTTTTTATTTTTACTTCTGTTCTCTACCATTTTAGATTATGTTGTAGGTATAGAGATAGAAAAAAGTAAGACCAAAAAGAGTTTGTGGTTATGGTTTAGCATCATTATTAACGTCGGTTTCTTAGGTTTCTTTAAATACTATAATTTCTTTGTAGATTCATTTACTGCTATGTTGAACAACTTCAATATTCATGTGAATACTTCAAGCTTAAACATTATTCTTCCAATCGGTATTTCTTTTTACACCTTCCATGGACTTTCTTATGTAATTGATATTTATCAAGGTAAAATTAAAGCAGAGAGGAATTTTATTGACTACTCTCTATTTGTAAGTTTTTTCCCACTATTGGTTGCTGGACCAATTGAACGAGCAACACACCTATTGCCTCAACTAAAGAAAAAACGTGTATTTAATTATAATCAATCAGTAGATGGTCTTCGACAGATTTTATGGGGTTTAGCCAAGAAAGTAATCATTGCGGACGGTGCAGCGGTATTTGTGAATCAGATATTTGACAACTATCCCGATTACAATGGAAGTACGCTTTTATTAGGAGTGGTATTGTTTGCATTCCAAATTTATGGAGACTTCTCTGGTTATTCGGATATTGCTATAGGAACAGCAAAGTTATTTGGAATTAACCTTTTAAAGAACTTTAACTACCCTTACTTTTCAAGAGATATTGCAGAGTTTTGGCGCAGATGGCATATTTCCTTAACAACATGGTTTAGGGATTACATCTATATTCCATTGGGAGGAAGCAGGGGTGGTCTATTTCAGAAAATAAAAAACACCTTTATCATCTTTTTGATCAGTGGGTTTTGGCATGGTGCGAATTGGACATTTATTTTTTGGGGACTACTGAATGCTCTGTTGTTCATTCCCTTATTATTGCGTAATAAAAACAGAAATCACCTTGGAAATGTAGCGCAAGGAAGGGTCTTCCCTAATTGGAGAGAAATGGTACAAATGATTTCTACTTTCTTATTGACAACATTGGCATGGACGTTTTTTCGTTCTCCTTCAATTGGTGATGCTTTTGCGTATTTAACAGGTATATTTAATCGCTCTATATTTGAAGAAATAATGGTTGAAGGCACTTTAGTAATTCAACTTTTAATACTTCTCCTAATTCTGATTGAATGGAAGGGAAGAAATGACAACTATGGAATAGAAAAATTAGGTTTAACTTGGAATAAATATCTACGTTATGGCTTATATTACTTATTAATTGTAGCACTTTTCTGGTTTGCAGGCAAGGAGCAGGAATTTATTTACTTTCAATTCTAATGCAGAAGAAATTTATCATAAAAACACTTTTTTTCATTGTACCAATGACACTTATGTTTTTTGGAACATGGCTCTTTTACCCAAAAGATAAGGGAGATTTGTTACGCATTGGCCATCTCCCAGATGTATTCTTGAAGTATCCTGAAACGCTGATGAAGAACAATCAAAACGAGACTGAGATATATTATACTTTACTTTCCAGTGAACCTAAAAAAGAAAAGTGGAAAATACTAGTTTTGGGTGACTCCTTTACCAATGGAGGAAAAAATGGATTTCAAAATATATTGGCTAAAAACCATGACGTATTGATGATGGACAGGTACCTTGTTGATTGGAATCCTATTGAAACGCTTGTCGCACTAACAAAAGGAAAATTCTTTGAGCATTATACTTTTGATTATGTCATTCTTGAAAATGTGGAAAGAGAAATTGCTCTTAGAACTAACGGTATGAATTTAGATAGGATTGTCAATATAGAAAATATCCATCAGTGGATTCTAGAAGAAAATTTGGACAAAGCTTCGAATATAAGCAGACAACTAAAAATTGATGCGCCTCCCTTTTTTGATCAAACACCATTCACGTTTTTTTCTAACAGTAGTAGGTTTTTTAGAATGAACGATATCTACCTCAAGGACGGTGTCTTTAAAATTGGTTTAAACAACAGCTCTAACTTTTCGACGGATACAAAGTTTATGCTTTGCTACAAGGATGATATTCAAACTTTGGAAGAGAATAACAAAATGGAAACAGCAGAGAGCCACCATCATCTAATGAATGAGATTCAAGAAAAGTTGAATGAACACAATATTCAATTGATTTCTTTAATAGCACCCAATAAATACACATATTATTACGATCAAATAGACGATAAAAACAATTATGAGGCACCCAAGTTATTGAAAAACTTAACTCATATTTCTGATAAAGAATACATCTATATAGACAGTTATAAGGTTTTTAAATCAAGCGAAATTCAAACAGACATCTACTTCTATGACGATTCACATTGGTCGCCAATTGGGCACCGTATAATTGGGGAACATTTAAAGAAGGTAATTAAATAGTTAATCCATCACGGTTTGTATCACCTTTAGTGATTGTGGTGTTTTAAAGCCACTAAAATGAAAATAAAAATATTTCAAAAGATGTTCCAACAATTGTTTCCTATGCGTTTTTTTAATGGGAAGTGCTAAAAATTCTGATTTATCGCTATTTAATAACTGAATGAAAATTGGAACCAATTCATCACTAATATAAAAGTCATTGTGTGGAGTTTGATTTGAAATCACACCTTCTTGCAGGTTGAATATTCGTCCGCCCTCATCTTCAACATTGATACCTACCCCCATTTGTTCGGCGAATTTAATCATGAACCATATTAGATAATTGGTCAACTCTTCTGAATGGTCCAACCACTGTATTTCATGTACTAAAAAAGAATACATTTCTGAATCTCTGTCGCTCTTCTGTAACACTTGAGCAAGTACTTCTGTCATAAAGAAAGCCAAGCTGCTTTTTAATGGGTCATAAGGAATAGTTTGTGGTACAAATAAGGAATTAATTTCGGTGATTTTACCTAAGTCGCTATCTGTCCTGCGATAGGCCGTAATTTCAACAATGCTTAATGCTTGTAGTGTATTTCCTTTTTTCTTTTTACCCCCTTGGAAAATATAGGCTTGAAAACCATCTTCTAACGTAAAAAAGTGAAGAATTAAACTTGTTTCACTATAGTTGAGTTTCTTAAGAAGAATACCACTTTGAATTCCTTTCATTTCAATTAATTAATCAAAACTACCTTTCCAACTTTGCGGCCTTTAAAATCTGGATCATCAACACTGGTCCAAATCAAATAAACTCCTGTTGAAGCACGTTCACCATCCATGGTTTTACCTGACCAAGTTGCTGTTCCACCATTGGATTTTGTTCTGTAGACCAATTTTCCAGAAACATCTGTGATTTTCACATCAGAATCATATGCAATACCTTGAATGGTTATTGGCCCATGATAATCTGGATGAACAGGGTTTGGGAATACGATTACATTGGTGTATTCTATGTCTCCCTGTGAAGCATCAGATCGGTAAGAAATCAATCCATCTTCAGTAACGAAATATACTATTCCTGTATTCTGGTCGATCGCTATATCTAAGATTACATTGCTTAAAAGTGGACTGTTTTGGGAGGTGAAGTTTCTTACGACTTCTAAACCATCCGAAGAAAGTAAAAACACTCCAGCACTGGCTGTCCCAACCCACTTTCTATTTTCTCCATCGATTTGTATTGAAGTTATATGAGTCGTTCCCAGCACAGCTTCTACATCAGCACCGAATTGAATCAGTAATTTCTGAAAGTTATATTGTCCTGCAGACGCATCAAAAACATTACTTGAATTATAGAGAACACGCATTCCTTCAGGGGTCCCTACCCAAATATTATTGTCAAAATCTGCCGCCATGGCCTCAACAGTTGAAGAGGGTAAATCTCCGCTATTTGCTCCTGTATTGATTACTCTATATCGGTCGTCACTGGCATCTGAAATGCTTTGTCCATGATCAAAAGCTAAAAGTCCAGCACCTTCTACACTCAACCATTTTATTCCGTTCCCATCAATAATTAATCGCTTAGTGGTTTTGTTTTTAACAGCGCTTCCAACAGCAAAGTCATACCAAATTCCATCACTGGCCCTTACTTTCAAAGGTTTATTGGCAAATCCATTGGCGACCCACAAGTTTCCATTTTCATCATATGCCAAATCTGATATATACCCCCATCCTACCGAACCGTTTTCTTCAATTAGACTGTTAGCAAACACAAAGGTATCTGTTACCGCATCCTTGTTGGTAATTACAAGAGGAATGGCAGAGTTAGTTCCGTAAGCAACTTCATCAATATTGGTCGGATTAATGGCGGTAGAAATAAAATCCCATACCTCTCCATTCTGCAGCATGGCTTGATTTTCAATCGCAGTCGATCTCCATTGACCATCTGTCATCGTAGCACCACCCTTTCGACTAAATGCAGGGGTCTTACCAATGAAACCACCATTAGCAATCGCCAATTTGTTTTTTAACCATTTGACTCTAAATGCAGAATTATATCGTGGACCTTGAAAGCTAATATTCTGAGATTGGTATGCATTCCTTGCTTTTATTAATCCCCACCTACTGTCTGCTATAAAATAATCTCCATTGGTATATATAGCATTTTCTGGTTGAGGAAAACCATTTCCTTGGTATTGAAAAACACTTTCCTGGACAATCATTGATTCATCCATATTCAAAACAGATCCATATATAGAAACTAAGAACTCATTCTCACTTCCCTTTAAACCACTTACCTCTATATTGTCCAACACGACTACCGGTACGGTATTTACGAGTTCGTAAAGCGTATCCTTTTCATAGGCATCATCGTTATAAGAAAAGTATAATTTGTCATTAAAAACCTCAATTTCACTATAGCTACCAGTCGCTGAAAAATCAATGACATTGTCCATTTTCCTCCACTGACCTGGGTCTGCTAAAAATGAATTATTTTTGTTGCTCACATACATTTCAGATGCTGTCAATACATAGATGCTGTCTTGAAGAATAGCAATGTCTAAAAAATTATTCTCTGCTATTGTAGGATGATAAGTATCGCGGATTTCCTTTTTGCTCAAGTTAACCACAACGATTCCAACTCCAGTTGCTAAATAGGCGTAGCCTTCATTGACAATGATTTTATTGATTCTCTTAACTCCATTAACATTAGATTGAGAAATCGCAGGTAAATTATAGACAGAATTGTTTTTAATAAGGTCTAAATTACCGCTATTGTAACCTATTATAAGATTACCAGAACCCTTATCATAGGTCAAAGCTGATGGAGAAACGTCAGACAAATAATCAGCAACGGTCCAAACAGTTTGTTCGCTAGTTTCTATGTCATGTTCAAGCAATCCATTTTCCATTATCGCATAGATGGCATCCTTTCCCTTTACAACATCAATGGCTGAATTGGGCGAAATATACATTTTCCATTCTCCCATCCCCAGTTGAGAAAACCCAAAACTTGTCAAAATCAATGTTATAAATAGTGTTCCAATTTTTATCATGTTGAACATTTAACGCTTAAAAATCTATATTATTTGAACTTTTGGTTTAAATATAAGCAAAACAAGTTCTTTTATGATAGAAAAATACTTGGAATGCATCCACTTTGATAATGTGAGCAAAAAAGAGAAAGTAAATCTATTTGATTTTACTAACTTTAGACCATGAAATTTACTGAGCTCGGATTAAACGAACAACTTATTGAAGCAATTGGCTACATGGGTTTTGAAACTGCAACACCAATTCAAGAACAAGCCATCCCAGAGATCCTGAATGGACGTGACATTATAGGGTGTGCACAAACAGGAACTGGAAAAACAGGGGCATTTGTCTTACCAATTCTTCATAAACTGGCACAGAAACCATCAGACAAAATCAACACGTTGATCATTGTTCCTACGCGTGAATTAGCTGTTCAGATTGAACAACAAATTCAGGGACTTTCTTATTTCATTTCTGCGAGTTCGAAAGCAATTTACGGAGGTGGAGATGGAAAAGATTGGATAGAACAAAAAGAAGCATTGGTGAGTGGTACAAATATTATTGTAGCAACGCCAGGGAAGTTATTGTCTCACTTAAAAATGGGTTATACAGATTTTTCTTCTTTAGAACACCTCATTCTCGACGAGGCTGACCGTATGCTGGACATGGGATTCATCGATGATTTATCGATGATCTTCAAAAAACTACCTGAAAAGCGCCAAAACTTAATATTTAGTGCAACAATGGCCAATGAAATAAGAAAATTTGCCCGAACTTTATTAAAAAACCCTGTAGAAATTAACCTTGCATTGTCGAAACCTGCAGAAGGTGTGAAGCAATCAGTTTTCTTATGTTTTGACGAACAAAAGAACGCCTTGCTTAAAACAATGGTAGAAGAAAGAAAAGACTATAAACGAATCATTATTTTTTCATCCACTAAAGAAAAGGTAGGGACAATAGTGAAGTACCTTAAGAAAAGCGGATTAAAAGCCAGTGGAATCTCTTCTAATTTGGAACAAGAAGAGCGTGAGGAAGTATTGCGTGGGTTTAAATCTGGACGTATATCTTTACTTGTTGCAACAGATGTGATGAGTAGAGGAATAGACATTAAAGAAATCAACATGGTAATTAATTACGATGTACCAAGAGATGCTGAAGACTATGTTCATAGAGTTGGAAGAACTGCTCGTGCGAATACTAAAGGGGAAGCTGTTTCGTTGATTAACCCTAAGGATATGCCGAAGTTATCAAAGATTCAAGATTTAATCGGTTCAAAAATACCTGTTTCTCCATTACCTGAAGAATTGGGTGAAGGACCAAAGTGGAAAGAAAAAGCAAAAGGGAGTCCAAGGGGCAGTGGTAAAAAGAAAAAATGGACCAATAAAAAACCACGACCGAATAAGCCTAATAATAAAACAGAATAAGGAAATATAAAAATGAGAAGTTTAGCTTTTTTAATGATTAGTATGTTTTTATTCTTTTCGTGTACAAACGAAAAAAATGAGAATAGAAATAATGATGACAATAGCAAAGAAATGGTTCAGGAAAAACAACTCAAAGATAGTTTTCCGGATGCGAAGTGGAATGGAGAATACATGAAAATTGATGATGGAAGCGAACCCAAAATCAAAAGAAAAAGTCAAGGTTCAGACTTCTATAGCATGGGAAGTGTCAAACTTAACATTGGAGATGACTTAGTTGATTTCAAACTCTTTGAACGTAAGAAAAATGCCTTATCATTCACGAATAGAAGTATTACTGCTTTTATAAGAAGTGCATTCAACGAAGACCTCAATATGAAGTTTAAAAAAGAGGATATAATTATTCATCACAAAGGAAAATATAAAGTAGATCCGACTGGAGAGGCAGATAATTCAGTAAAAATGAGCATTAAACATGGTAAAAAAGACCAGCAGAGAGAATATACGCTTGAAAGTGGGGTTGTTGAAATTATACATTTCTCCCCTCGAGTGGCAACTTTAGAATTGAAAATAAAAGGTCTTTTCGTTTCCAAAGATGGGAAAAAACACGATGGTGAAGGTACAATAAAAATGAACTTTGAACATGCTGTAATGACAGCGTCATAAAAGCTTTTGCATTTAAATAGGGAGAGCGCAGAGAAAGAATAAGGGGAATTATACAATTCGCAATTCCCCAATTCGTAATTGATTTTAAAGTTCATCCAACTCCATAGTATGCTCTTCCCATGTTTCCATGACTTGATCCAACTCAGTTTTCAAGGCGTCATATTCTTTTAAAACTTTCGCTGATTTCTCTTCATCTGTATAATCAAGATCTGCAACGATTTTATCCATCTTTTTGATTTCGTCTTCCAGCTTTTCGATTCGCTGTTCTGCTTTTCTTATAGCATTTTTTAAACGGTTACTCTCTTTTTTCTGCTCCTTTTCCTCCTCATAGGAAAGTGCTGGTTTTACCTCTTCAACTGGCTTTACCTCTTCTACAACTTTTGACTTTTTACTTTTCCCAAGTTGTTGAGCTTGTTCAAATGCTTCAGATTTCTTTATTAAATATTCTTGAACTGTATAGTGATGGATTTTTAAACTTCTGTTTTCAATATCCCAAATTCTATTGGTTAATCCTTCTAAGAACTCACGGTCGTGAGATACGATAATAAAGGTTCCTTCATATTGTTGTAAAGCTTGTTTCAAAACGGCCTTACTTTGAATATCTAGGTGGTTGGTTGGCTCATCCAGAATTAAAACGTTAGATGGGCTCAATAACAATTGACATAAAGCCAACCTGGTTCTTTCCCCTCCAGAGAGCACTCCTACTTGCTTATCAACATCTTCTCCACTGAATAAAAACGCACCTAAAATAGAGCGCAATTGCTTTCTGATTTCTCCTTTGGCTACAGAGTCAACCGTTTCCAATACTGTTAACTTTGGGTTCAGTTTGTCTGCTTGATCTTGTGCAAAGTAGGTCACCTCAACGTTATGTCCGTATGTTACCGTACCCTCACCGTCTTCAGTTTTCATTATTCTTTTCAACAGCGTTGATTTACCCACACCGTTTGGTCCAAGCAAAGCAATTTTTTCACCCCTTCCCACAGAAAGGTTGATGTTTTTAAAAAGATTCAAATCTCCGTAAGACTTTCCTAAGTTTTCCATTTCTAAAACAGCTTTTCCTGGCTGAACACTCAGTGGAAATGAAATTCTCATTTGAGAAACCTCATCTGTTTCAACTTCTATACGCTCAGTACGGTCTAATTTCTTCATTAAGGATTGCGCAAAAGAAGCTTTACTTGCCTTTGCACGAAACTTATCAATGAGTTCTTCCGTACGTTTAATTTCTTTCTCTTGTTGTTTTTGAGCATTCAGTAAGATCTCAATCTCTTCGGCTCTTTTTTCTTTATATAGAGAGTATGGATAAGGAAAATTTAGAATTTTACTATTGGTAATCTCCAATGTTTTCTTGGTTACGTTATCTAAGAAGTAACGGTCGTGAGAAATGGTGATCAAAGCGCCCTCAAAACGTTTTAAATACGATTCCAACCATCCAATTGAAATGATATCCAAATGGTTAGTTGGCTCATCGAGAAGCAATACCGAAGGGTTATTTATTAAAATCTTTGCTAATTCGGCCCTCATCTTCCAACCTCCAGAAAATTGATTTAAAGACTGTGTAAAAACACTTTCTTGGAAACCTAAACCCAGTAAAGTTGAGGTGATTTTCTCTTCCCATTGGTATCCTTCAAACAAATTAAATTGCTCATTGGCAAAGTTTAAATCATCCAATAATTGTAAAAAAGAATCACTTTCGTAATCAGTTCTTGTGGTCAATTGGTGATTAATATCTTCAATTTGATCTCGAATTCTGTTCAAATCTTGGTTAGAAAAATCTAAATAATCGAAAACACTCTGCGTAGTGTCAATAACGATATCTTGGGTCAAATACCCAATCGTTGCATCTTTTACTTTATGTATTCTTCCATCTGTAGGAAGTTCTCTTCCTGAAAGCAAACGCAACAAGGTAGATTTTCCTGCTCCGTTTTTTCCAACAAGACCAATCTTATCCCCTGCATTAATTTGTAAACTAACTTCTTTAAATAAATACCCCTGTGGTAAGTGAAAGCTTAAATTATCGATATTAATCATGTTGCAAAGGTACAAAAAAGATGTAGAATAGTTGAGCTAAAAATGGATACGGAGATTTTATTAAACAGTCGTTAAGACTAAGAATAGAAAGCTTTAGTCAGAACAATATGCTTATTCAATATCTTAAAGTTTCTAATAAATCTTTGAATAAAAAGAATGAAATCCTTGATTGTGTGTTCTACCGAGAAGATTTACATACTTTTACTTCACTAAAAAAGCATTCATGAAGATTACATTTTATATTATTTCCGTTCTTATTGGTAGTATGTTTTTATTCAGTTGTGGTACTGAAACAGAGAGCAAAGCTGAACCTGAAGCACAGAAGACGACCGTTAAACAAGAAAAAGTAGCAATTGAAAAAATTGAGGAAGGAATTCGCAATTATATTATTGAAACTACAGAGAAATCAGGAGGAACATTCAATATAAAGAATGATTCTTTAGATTTAGACCTGCGACTGGTGAGGGTTCACACTGAATACTTATCGCACCTTGGTCCTGGAAGCTATTTTGCCTGTGTAGATTTAGCAGACGAAAAAGGAGATGTTTATGATGTAGACTTCTTTCTTGAAGGAACTGCAGACAGTATGAATGTTGTGCGCACAGATATTCATAAGTTGAATGGAAAGCCTTTCTATTCATGGAAACAAAACAAAAAAGACAAAACATGGTTTCAGGTTCCTATCAAGAATGCTGGTGGAGATCTATTAGGCGTTGTTGAAGGAACAGATGAGTTTGAATTTTACTATACTGTTACTTTACCCAAATTCGATGGGAAAGGAAAGGTATGGATCCCTATTGCCGAAACAGATGCTTTTCAAGAGGTTAAATTACTTTCAATAAATACGCCTGCGAAAGAGAAATACATAACGGATGATCAGTATGGAAATAAAGCGCTTTATTTGGAATTGGATGAAAGTCACAGTCATAAAGAAATTAAAATTTCTTATCAAGTTAAACGTTTAGAAAAAAGTCCATACCTGGCAAAGAAAGGAGAGAATTTAGAGCAGTATTTAAAATCTAGTACGCTTATTCCAGTTGGAGAGCAGTTTAAAAAAATTGCAACAACTGCCATTGGAAGCAAAACCAAAAATGATCCTTTAATTAAAGCCAGGGCCTTGTACGATTATGTTATTGATAGTGTAAAGTACATTAAAGATGGTACCTATGGGACAGGTGATGCAGTTTACGCTTGTGATGCTCAAAGTGGAAATTGCACTGAATTTCATTCTTTCTTTATTGCTTTAGCGCGTTCAGTAGATATTCCTGCACGATTTGCTATTGGAGCATCTATTCCTGCAGATAGAGACGAAGGAGGAATTGATGGTTACCATTGTTGGGCTGAATTTTATGCTGAAGGAAAATGGTGGCCAGTAGACATCAGTGAAGCAAATAAATACACAGCCTTGGCCACTTATTATTTCGGGCACCATGGTGCCAATAGAATTGAACTTTCACACGGTAGAGATATAAATTTCAATCCTGGCCCTGCCTCTGGTAGTATCAACTTTATGGCTTATCCCATCATGGAGATTGATGAATTCATTGGCAAACCAAAAACAACATTCACATTCGAAAGAAAAGTTAAGGCATAAAAAAACCACTCCAGTAAAGAAGTGGTTTAATAAAGTTTAAAGCTTTTTAATTAGCTGAAGGATGTTCAACTTTTTTAGCTACTGGATGTTCTTCCTCTTTAGCAGCTGGATGCTCTTTATCTATAATTATTGGACGTTCAACCTCATCCACTACTGGATGCTCTTCATCTGCTGATGCAGGGTGTTCCTCACTTTCTGCTGCTGGATGCTCATCCGACTCTACCGCTGGGTGCTCATCTGATGCTGGGTGCTCATCCGATGCTGGATGCTCATCTGTAGTTGTTTCTTCAGTTTGAACCTCCTCAGCTTCTGCTTCGCCACATGCAGTTAATCCTGCAGTTAGACCAACTACCAATGTTGCCATCAACACTGTTTTTACTTTTCTCATCATTAGTTTCATAATAATTATTTTATTAAATATAATGTTTCTAAGGGATTATTAAAAATTAAACAAGATTGATCTTTTGTTAAACGACTGTTAGCAAGAAGATATACATAAAATTTAAAAACAGAATAAAAGCGTAAAAAAGCGTTAATTGTCTCTGAAATAAAAGATTATGAACAATTAACGCCTCAAATAATCAAATCACACCTAAATTTAATTGGCTACTTTGTATAGAAGTACATCCAGCTTTTCACCGTATGCTTCTGCTGCATTAAGCTTTCCTTGAACTACAGTTGATTCTGCTGTTTTTCCTTCTTCTTCCAATGTTTTAATCTCAGCATTAAGATTGGCGATAGTTTCTTCAGCTCCGCGTTTCAAATTCATAATACTCATTGGCATAACCATGTTTATGTATGCTCCTCCATTATTAGAAAGCTGTTCAAATACAGGTAGGTACTTCTCTTGTGTTTTTATATCTTGTTCTTTTACAGCTGCAGTAAAGTTTAACAAGCTACCTATGGCATCATAACCTGAAATATCTCCACTCAATATTGCTTCAGCCATAAAATCTAAATGTGAGGCATCACCATGATTTTTATAAATTCCTATTATTTGAGATTTAAGTGAAGAAGAGCGTTCTGTCTCTAAGTTTTCAGCCATTAACAGTGCCTGTTTCAAATCCTCATCACTTCCTTTTGTCAAACCATTTAAACCTTTAGAAATCACAAAATAAGAGCTGTCACTTTCGATAGCTTCCATTAGAATATTTCTTGTTTCTATAGCGGTTTCTTCTTTGAAAAAATCAGATGCTAATGCAGCAATTGCGGCGCCACGAACTTTAGAATTCTTATCTGATTTGGCCATTCTTTTAAGGTTTTCAAAAGCTTCAGACTTTTTGTCGGAACCAATTTTACTGAGCTTGGATATTGCAAACTGGCGAATGTACCAGAAGTCATCATCTAATGCATCTATAATTAACTGTTTCCCCTCTGCTGATCTTAAACGTGAACCATAGACAATAGCTTGCTCTCTGTCTTTATATCTCGGAGCGTTGTAAAACTGATGAACATACCATTCACGAGGTTTGTCATGACTATAGCCACCCAATATTGTTCGGTCTTCATCCACAACAATATTTTCCAATTCTCCATCAAAAGAGAAAGTAAAACGATTAATGTTCTTGTCCACTACAACCTCATGAGTCACTTTCTTACCTCCTGCATAAACACCAATCTTCATAGGTAATTTATACAAAGGTGCTTTATCTAAATCTTGAGTTTGATCAATCCTTACTGTTACTTCACCTTCTTTGATATCTTGAGTAATTTTTAACATTGGATGATATGAAGAAAGGAACCATTGATCAAAGAACCAATTCAAGTCTTCTCCTGACACCTCTTCAAAAGCCAAACGTAAATGATGAATCTCCGCTGCTGTATATGCATTGTCGTTTAAATACTTCTTTAACCCTTCATAGAAAGCGTCATCTCCTAAATAGTAGCGTAACATATGAAGAATTCTTCCTCCCTTATTGTAGGAGTGCCCATCAAACATGTCTTCTTTCTCATCATATCCATACCAAATCATGTCATGATGACCTCCTTGTTCTGCAGATTGGTAATATCCTTCCGCTTCTTTTTCTGCGATATGGTCCGCATGGTCTCTTCCATTAAAGTGTTCATCCCACAGGTATTGAGAATAATTTGCAAAAGCCTCATTCAATGGAAGGTTAGCCCAACTCTCACAAGTCACCAGGTTCCCAAACCAATGGTGAAAAAGCTCGTGTGCAATAATTGAATGGTCATCCGAATCGATCAATTCACGCTTTGTTTTATATACAAAATCGCCAAAAACAACGGCTCCTGTATTTTCCATTGCTCCAGAAACATACTCACGAACGACAATTTGATGAAACTTATCCCATTTGTAATCAACACCTAAAAGTTCTGAGAAAAAAGCCAACATCGCAGGGGTTTCACCAAAAATTGCTTGGGCATGCTCTTCCCATTCTGGCTCTACATAATAATGTACTGGAATTACTGTTCCATCTGGTTTTGTGTAAGTGTCTTCAACAACTGCAAATTCTCCTACGGCCATCATGAAAAGATAAGGGACGTGTTTTAACTCTTGTTTCCAATAATCAGTTCTCGTTCCATCTTTATTCTTTTCTGAAGAAACTAACCTTCCATTGGATAAGGATTTGTACTTATCTTCAACGGTTATATAGATTTCTTGCGTTGTCTTTTGATTTGGACGATCAATGGTTGGAAACCATACAGAACTCGCTTCGGTTTCTCCCTGTGTCCAAATATGAGGCATTTGATTTTTGTTCTCTCCTTTAGGATTGATAAAATACAATCCTTTATCACTGCTTATTGCGCTCGAACCTCCCTCAATTTTTTCTTCAGGTTTTGCGATATAATCAATTACAATGGTGTAAGATTCCTCTCTCGTGTACTCTTTATCTAACTTGATTCGTAAAAAGTTAGCATCATTGTACTTATAGTTCACATCATTTCCATTCATTTTAACAGAAAGGATTTCCATCGCTTTGGCATCAAGAATTAAACTGTCTGTTGCATAAAAGTGTGGCTTACATGTAAGTGTTGCCAATCCTTTCATTTGCGAATTATCCCAATCAAAACTCACTTCCAGTTTTGTATGTTGAAGTGCTGTTAAAATCGTAGCTGAAGGATTGTAAACAGGTCTTTCAATTATTTCTTCAGCAGATGAAGTGTTTTTAATAATTTCCCCTGATTCATCAGCAACAACAGTTGTTTTATCTTTTGTCGACTGCTTAGAAGTTTCTCCTTTAGTGGTTCCACAAGAGTAAAATAGCCCAAGGGAAAGAATGACAGTAAATATTCTTTTCATAAAATTCGCATATTAGTTTTATTAGAACAAAAATGTGAATTTTAATCGAATTAGATTATAAAAGAAGGAAGTAAGGCAAGATTTGAAGATAAAGCGATTGAAATAATCTATAGATGGAGGCAAAAGCCATTAATTTCAAATAGAAAAATTATATTTGTACCGATTGTTTAATCTAAATACATAAAATGACAGAGTCGAAATTTATAGTTGACGGAAATGAGGTGAAAGGTGAGAAAGGCTTTAGCTCAATTGAGTGGATTGATAACACATACTTTACGATTCATTTTATGGGAAAGAAGTTTCACGGGGAAATCATTGAAGCTGCAACAGAAGATCAGAAAATGACCATTAAGGTGAATCAAAGAACTTTTGAGGTAAAAAAGGAACGTGCAATTGATGAATTGATTCGTCAGATGGGATTAGATAAGAAAAAGGTAAGAAAACTTCACCAACTAAAGTCACCTATGCCAGGGAGGATTTTAAGCTTTGCTGTAGAAGTCGGTGATCAAGTGAGCTTGGGTACTCCTCTACTTACACTTGAAGCCATGAAAATGGAAAACGTGATTAAGGCTGAAGGAGAAGGTATTGTTAAAGCAATTGCTAAATCAAAAGAGACAGTTGTTGAAAAAGGAGAATTGATTATAGAGTTTGAATAAGAACAAACAGGAAGGTTTTAATTATAGTATCTTGTCAATAGAAACTCTATCTGAAAACAAATGTTGTGTTTCACTATGCACTCCGAAAGATATTAAATAATAAAAGCCCTTTTCTACAATGAAAGGGCTTTTTTAAAAAATTAAACTGCAAATTAAGGCTTAAATACAGCTATTTGAAACTTACTTTGCTCAATACTCCCGTCTAAATCAAACGCGTAGACTATAAGATATCCACCAGAACTCGAAGCTTGCGTACTTATCATACGTCTACCAATGCTTATCGTCGCTATTGCAACATATTTAGTAGGATCATAGTCAATTCCATCCAACTTAATTTTATAACTTCCCCCTGGAGTGAATTCAACACTTTCAACCCCTTTTTGAGATAAAATTGTTGCATCAGAATCAATAGAAGCATAAGCTACTGCACCATTATTTGCGTTTTCGGCTTTTTCAGCAAAAGAAGCCCTTGGAACTTCACGTATTATTTCTTCTGAAGTTAAAGTGTAGTTCGAACCCCCTGTTAGGTCATATTGAACTTTTATTTTATTGGTAAAAACATAGATTATTCCTAAACTATTCACTGAGCGACCAGACCAATTAATGTCATTCATACTTCCTGAAACCGTTGTTCCACCTCCAAGTACAATACTCACCAAACCATTATCATTTGTAGTAACGGTATGCGTTTCTTCGTATACATCTGTCGTTCCGCCACCGAGATTGTTTTTCTCATAAATGGTGACTTTCATTCCCACATCTTGATTTGCCAACAAATCACCATTTGCATCACGAACAACGGATTGATAACTGTATTGGGCACTCAGATTATAACTCACAAATAAAAAGGCCAAAGCCATAACTAAACTAATTCCTACATTATATTTCTTTACTATCATAATTTCTAATTTTTATGTTTTTAATAGGACTCTACTTTAGAAATCCATTCTAAAAACGATTATTTTTTAATTATTTTAAAATTCTTAACTTTCTGATTATTCAAATCGAAAACATCCAAAAAATAAGTTCCTGGAGACAATCCAACCATATTTATTTGAATTTCATCACCTTCGATGCTGCCACTTGTAACCTCCCCTCCTTGAATACTGACCATGTTAAACTTCAGTTCTTGCTTTATTTCACCACTAATATTTAAGGTCAAATAATCAGTTGTGGGGTTTGGATATACATTCAATGATCTATCATAATCCTGATGTTCTAAATCAGAAGTCTCGATAAGATATCCATGTTGAACACCCTCTTCAATTGACCCATTACTGCTGTTTTCAACAGCATGGAAAACTTGACCGAAACTATAGGAAGCGCTACCACTACTATTGCTTTTATCTCCTCCAGCAGAGTTGATTGATGTTTGGGCCTGAAGCCCTCCTACCCAAAGTAAACTGACTGCTATCAGTACTTTAATTTTTATATTTTTTATTTCCATAATATTATATTTATATGTTAATACTCTTACAAACCTATGGGAAGCAAATTGGGACCGAACAAGGGTTTTCCCCAAGTTCATGATCAATATTGAAAATTTAACAAGAATTAAGAGATTGATTTACAATTGTTTTGGTGAGTGAAGAAATTATATGTGCTGAAATCGATTGCAACCTACCATTCGAAAATCGAATATTTTCAAACTTCAGAATTTCATTAAATAATATTTTCATAAATCCGAGGGAAAACCCTTACAATTTATCTCTTATCCATATTTAACTTTGCTTAAACCTATATTAAAATAATTATGAAAAAGAATATAGTATTACTCGGAGCAATTGTTCTTTTTGCTCTGACTTCAATCTCACAAACAAAAGTCGAGCTAGTCAAGCAGGTTAACCCAGAATCGGACGCACTTCTCCATAACTTTTCATTTCTCAACGGGGCAATAGCTTTTTTTGAAAGTGACGAAACAGGTTGTCGATTATGGACTTCAGATGGAACTTCAGAAGGAACACAAATCGTAAAAGAGATTAATCCTTTTGCTAATATTAACGGCGCTCCGTTTATCGAGCTCAACGGAAAGGTTTACTTTTTCGCCCATGACGAGAGGGGTAACTCTCAACTTAAGGTAAAAGACTTCAACAATAAAAACAGTGAGGAAATAGCGTTAACGAATCTTCCTTTAGGAGTAGAAACAAGGTTTCTTAAATTATTCAATAACAACTTATATTTCAATGTAACACGCAATGGTATAAAAGAGCTTTGGATGAGTGATGGAACTCCTAAAGGAACACGTCTTTTTAAAGATATTGAAGCCAATCTCTATCAGTTTACTATACACAATGGAAAGTTTTATTTTACTGCTGATAATGGAAACGGATTTCAGCCTTGGGTATCCGATGGAACATTTGAAGGCACATTCGAACTACAACAACTAGATGAAGATCTCGGTCCTTTAGGCTTCACAGCATACAAAAATAGACTTTATTTTTCTGCGGTAAATGAAAATACGAGTCAACTATGGATAACTGATGGAACGATTGAAGGCACAAAATATTTAAAAAACATTGATCCTCACGGAAAAAGTTTTACGGAACTCAAAGGTAAACTTTATTTCGCTGCTGCGGAAGGAGTGGATGGCTATCATCTTTGGGTTACTGATGGAACTGAAGAGGGTACGCAACTCATCAAAAGAATGAATCCTAAAGGAAATAGTTTCGTTTATGCAATCACTGAACACAAGGAGAAGTTATACTTTTCCGCCAGTGATGGCAATGCAACTCAACTATGGATTTCAGATGGAACTGAAAAAGGAACAAAACTACTAAAGGTTCTAAATCCAACAGAAAATATTGGTGTTGAAACCTTCACCGCACTTGGTGATAAACTTTACTTTTTTACAAAAATAAGTACTGAAGGAAGACAGTTATTCGAAACAGACGGTACTGAAGAGGGCACCAAAAAGGTCAAGATAGACAATCTATCGCAGGTCGATCACAATAAATTCATGACGCTAGAACAGCCATCTGAATATAAAGACGCTCTTTATTTTGGTGCGAGTTACACAAACAGAGGCGCTGAATTATATAAAATCACAAACTCAACTTCATTAGATGTAAAATAACACAAGGAAATAGTATTAATAAAAAGTTACCTGCTACTTAAAATCAGAAAAGTTCCCTTTCGTTTTTATCGAAAGAGATTTTTCTTCTCAACAAACATTGTGTAACTTGATAAAATAGTTATTTAAAAACAAAAAAATTATGAAAGTCAAAAAAACACCAAAAACGCAACTTTTAGATAGTGGAAAAGTATTTAAGAACCTTAAAATGATTGCTGAAGGCAATACGATTGGTCCAAAGCATTTATCTGTAGAAGAATCTGTTTTAGTAATGTTGAAAGGAAAAGCCATTCTATATATAGAAGATAAAACCTATGAATTAAATGTAGGTGACACTAAAGTAATTCCTGGTGGTGTAGCACATTATCTAGAGATAATTGAAGATACTGAAGCGATTCACACCATGTCTGTTGGCAATAAAATAAAGATGTTGGCTGAATAAAAGATGATAATATACTCGATACGTTACCGCGAGTTTTCAACTCGTGGTCGTATTTATAAAAAGTAAATCTATTCTAAACCATTACTTGCGCTTACCAATCTAAAAAAAATTATCTTTGCTTTTTCAAAAACAAAGAGCAACACCCATGGATTACGATTTTAACGCGATAGAAAAAAAGTGGCAAAAACACTGGCAAGAAAACAACACCTATGAAACGAAGATGGATTCAACTCAACCAAAGTATTATGGTTTGACGATGTTCCCTTACCCTTCAGGTGCTGGACTGCACGTTGGCCATCCATTGGGGTATATCGCTTCGGATATTTATGCACGTTACAAAAGATTGAAAGGATTCAATGTTTTGCATCCAATGGGTTACGATTCATTTGGTTTACCTGCTGAGCAATATGCAATTCAAACAGGTCAACATCCTGCTGTTACGACAGAAGAAAACTTAAAACAATACCGCAATCAGCTGGATAAGATTGGTTTTTCATTCGACTGGTCACGTGAAGTGAGAACTTCAGATCCGCACTATTACAAATGGACACAGTGGATTTTTAAACAATTATTCGCTGCTTATTATTGTAATGATGCCGATAAAGCATTGCCTATTGACAACTTAATTGCTGTTTTTGAAAAAGAAGGAAATGCAAACGTAAATGCTGTTACTGCTAGTGAAATTGAGTTTTCGGCAGAAGAATGGAACTCATTTGATGCGAAAAAACAAGCGGATGTATTAATGGAATACCGTTTAACGTATTTAGCAGATTCATGGGTAAATTGGTGCCCGGCTTTAGGAACTGTTTTGGCCAATGATGAAATCGTAAATGGAGTTTCTGAGCGTGGAGGCCATCCGGTAGAGCAAAAACTAATGCGTCAATGGTCGATGCGAATTACAGCGTATGCGGAGCGCTTATTGAAAGGATTAGACAAATTAGATTGGTCGGATGCAGTAAAAGACATACAGCGTAACTGGATTGGAAAATCAGTGGGTGCATCGGTTAACTTCCAAGTTGCTGATCACGATGAAGAAATCCAAGTATTTACCACACGTCCAGATACAATTTATGGAGTTTCATTTATGGTTTTGGCACCAGAACATGAATTGGTGAATAAAATTACAACTGAAGAATACAAAAACGATATAAAAAGCTACCAACAAAAAGCCGGATTGAAATCAGAGCGTGATCGTATGGCGGACACGAAAACAATTTCTGGACAATTCACAGGAGCTTATGCTGTTCACCCTTTGAGTGGAGAGAAAATTCAAATTTGGATAGGAGATTACGTATTGGCTTCATACGGAACAGGTGCTGTTATGGCAGTTCCTTGTGGAGATCAGCGCGATTGGGATTTCGCAAAACATTTTGATATTCCAATCAAGAACATTTTTGCTGATGTATCAATTGATGAAGGAGCCTACACTGAAAAGAAAGGAAAAATTGCTAATTCAGATTTCTTAAATGGATTAGAAGTTGATACTGCCATTCAAAAATCAATTGAAGTTTTAGAAGAGAAGAATATTGGGAAAGCAAAAACGAATTACCGTTTACGCGATGCTGTTTTCTCTCGTCAACGGTATTGGGGAGAACCATTTCCAGTGTATTATGACAATGGAATTCCAAAAACAATTGAAGACCAATATTTACCGATCGAATTACCAGAGGTAGATAAGTATTTACCAACACCTGACGGAAAACCACCCTTAGGAAATGCTTCGAATTGGTATTGGGATGCAAAAAACAATGAATTAGTAGGAAAAGACAGAGCAGAAGAAGAAAACGTTCATCCCATGGAATTGAATACAATGCCAGGATGGGCAGGAAGTTCGTGGTATTTCTTGCGCTATATGGATCCACATAATGACAAAGCATTCGTAGCAAAAGAAAAAGTAGATTACTGGAATAATGTAGATTTATACATCGGAGGAGCAGAACACGCAACAGGACATTTATTGTACTCTCGTTTCTGGTCAATGTTCTTGTATGATACTGGTTTTATTCCGTTCGAAGAACCGTTCAAAAAGATGATTAACCAAGGAATGATCTTGGGGAGAAGTAACTATGTGTACCGCGATAAAGAAAGTGGTAAATTCATCAGTTTCGGAAAGAGAAAAGAATATCAAGTTTCTCTAATTCACGTTGACATCAACATTGTAGACAATGATATTCTAAACACAAATGCGTTCAAAGCATCGCGACCTGAATATGCAAATGCAGAATTCATACTCGAAGACGATGGAGCTTATCTTTGCGGAAATGAAGTTGAAAAGATGTCAAAATCTAAATTCAACGTTCAAAATCCAGATGATTTAGTAGAAAAATACGGTGCCGATACCTTAAGAATGTACGAAATGTTCTTGGGTCCACTTGAGCAAGCAAAACCATGGGACATCAAAGGAATTAACGGCGTAAATAACTTCTTGCGTAAATTATGGAGGTTATTCCATGACCAAGAAGGCAATGTTATTGTTGAGAACGGAACTCCAGATGCAAAAGCATTGAAATCAATGCACAAAACCATCAAAAAAGCACAAGAAGACATGGACCGATATGTGTTCAACACTTCTGTTTCTGCAATGATGATTTGTGTCAATGAACTCACCGAACAAAAGTGTCACAACAAAACTATTTTAGAAGACTTAGTAGTGATTTTAGCACCTTATGCTCCGCATATTGCTGAAGAATTGTGGGTTATTTTAGGAAACGCAGCTGGAACTGTTTCAGATGCTAATTATCCAGTTTGCAACGAAGAGTATTTAGTTGAAGACGCATTCGAATACCCAGTAAGCTTCAACGGAAAAATGCGTTTCAAAGTCGAATTGCCAAACAACTTATCGAAAGAAGAAATAGAAAAGGAAATTCTTGGGATGGAGAAATCACAGCAGTATTTGGAAGGTAAAACACCGAAAAAGGTAATTGTGGTTCCTGGGAGAATTGTCAATATAGTTGTGTAAATGGCTATAGGCCTTAAGCTTTCTGCATAATGCCTATCGAGGAAGGGAGAGAGATCTAATATTCTAATTCAACTGAAGGGATTAATTAAGGGAAGAAGGTATGAAAGACAATTGTTTAAAACTCATTTTTCACGATTAGTGAAAAATGCATCTGTTGTAGATACTTTGGCCTTGTTTTTGAAAACAGTAAAACCAAATACATTGTTTCACCATTAAACTATTTGCCATGAAAAAGATTACTGCGTTTTTACTGTTCATTTTCGCATTTGGAGCAACTGCTCAAAATTTTGCAAGTAAATCTGATATGGTGATCATGGATAAATCTGGGGATCCCTTTTATTTGATTATCGACAAAGTTGTTCAGAACACAGTTCCAAAATATCAACTCAAAATAGTTGGCTTACCAGCAACGTATCATGAAATAAAACTGGTGTACCTGAGTGGAAACACCATCGTTTTACAAGAACATGCAACGTTGCAGCCTTTTAAACAGTATACTGCTTTTGTGAATTGGAAAAATGCTCAAAAAACGTTTGAATGGATTGAAGTTACAGGAATTCAACAGTCGAATTACGGAAATAATGTAGAGGTGATTCTGTTTTCGAACCCTTACAATGTTAATTGTCAGCTGTGCATTCAACCCAGTACTCCTGGCCAGCATTACCATGCAGATGGAACAATTCACAACAATTACATTGGAGGCAGTGGAAACAATCATGGAGGACAACATCCACCACATGGTAACTACCCGCCGAACGGAAGTAATCCAAATTGTTATAATCCTTTGCCGACAATACAGCCAATTATGGACGAATTGAATAACATTAATTTTTCAGCTAAAAAATTGGACTATTTAAAAGATGCATTGGCAAATAGATGCATCACATCAGACCAAGCTTATGAAATTGTAGAATCATTTACATTCGACGCAGATCGCGTAAATGCTGCCAAGTATTGTTATGATCGAATGACAGATCAAATTTACGCCAACAAATTACTTGACCTTTTTCCTTTTTCTGGAACGAGAGACGAAGTAAGAAAGTACTTTACACAGTAATGTAACTTCATTCAAATGAATTAAAAAACCTTGGTTAGTCCAAGGTTTTTTGGTCTAATAACTATAAGTAATCTCTCGTTAAAATAAAGCTGAACAATTTGAAGTCAGCTTGTTGCTTAAATGTTATAGCCTATAACGTATCCAAAACTTCCAAAAATCTTTCTCTACTCAATCTTGACAAAGGAATTTCTGTTCCGTTTTTCATTACGATTGTTCCCCCATCCCCTCTATCGTAGCGCTCAAGGTGATTGATATTAATAATGTGTGAACGGTGGCATCGAATAAAGTCAGGCAAGCAAAGCGTGTCTTCGTAATCTTTAAGGGTACGAGAAGTAAACACTTTTCTACCATCAGTTAAATAGAAGTAAGTGTAATTCCTATCAGATTGACAATGCACAATATCCTTGACATCAAAAACGAACATCGAACCTTTAGTTCTAATTACAATTCGTTTATTGTTGTGTTTTAAGTTATTCAATAACTCTTCATACCTTAATGAAAGGTCAGACTTTGTTTCAATGGCATCAATTGTATTTCCGAGTGCGCTTTCTAACTCTTGAACTTCTACAGGCTTTAGAATATAATCTAAGGCAGAAAATTTAATTGCACGAATTGCAAACTCTTGATGTGCGGTAACGAAGATCACTTCAAAGTTTCGTTTTTTCACCCGATCCAAAACATCAAATCCAGAACCATCAGACATTTGAATATCCAATAATATTATATCAGGTTCGTGTTTCTGAATTGCCAGTAATCCAGATGCTACTCCATCTGCCTCCCCTACAACTTCAAGAGGGAAGTTAAGATTGCTAACCATTTTTTTTAGCAACGAACGAGTTCTTGCTTCATCATCAATTATAACAACTCTATATCCCATAACATTCATTATTAAATTTTAATAAACGGGATTGCAATCGTAACCTTTGTTCCAATGTTTTTTTCAATATCTAAATCTTCAATTCGTAAATATCCTTTGCTTTTATACTTCTCGTTAAGCAATGAAATTCTACTTTCTGTTAATTCAATGGCCATACTTCGGTGATTTTCAGAAGTGCCTACTTTTTTATTCTGTAGTGCTTTTTTTCTTCCTATTCCGTTATCCTCAACTGTAAATATAAATAAATCTTCAACAATCTCTGTCTTTACGTGTATCATACCGTTCACTATTTTATCAAGATCGCCATGCTCAATGGAGTTTTCTATAAATGGTTGAACCAGCATTGGAGGGATAGAAATCAGCGTAGAATCAATGGTTTCATTTTCAACTATTTCAAAATCAAAACGATCTTCAAATCGCATCTTCTGCAGTACCAAGTAGCGATTTATAATTTCCAACTCTGTCTCTAAGGGAATAAACTGCTTGGCATTATTTTCTAATATCATGCGCATCAGTTTAGAAAAGTGAATTAAAAACTTTGAAGAGTTCACAACATCTTCGTCATAGATATAACTTTGTATAACAGACATTGCGTTAAAAATAAAATGAGGGTTCATTTGGGTACGCAACAAGGTTTGTTGTAACTCGATTTCCCTTTGTTTTTTAATTAATTGTTCCTGTTTATTTCTGTTGCGAATAATCATGAAAATAGAAACAAATAAAATTAAAGAGATCACAAGAATGGCGATTGTTAAACGAATTTGCAGATTCCTACTCTCTAACTTACTCTCAATCATTAAGCGTTGAGAGAACTCTTCTTCAATTTTCTTTCCTTGTTCAGCTATCTTTCGCTCTTTTTGCTCAGATTTAAACAGCTCACTCAACTCAGCAACTTTTTCATTCGTTTCCAATTTGTGAATACTGTCACTGAATTTTAAATACAGATGAAGATAGTCGTAGGCAATTTCAATATGCCCTTGTTTTCTTTTGATATTAGAGAACAATAGGTAGGCTTTATTTAAAGAAATAAACAGTTCTTTTTTTTGCCAATAATCCATTGCTTTCAAAATATGTTTTTCAGCTAAAAAGTATTGACCTTTGGCAAAATAAAGCTCTGAAAAAAAGCAATCTAAGTCTCCATTCGAACCATACTTAAGTTGTTTATAAAATTGCTCACTCAGTTTATAGTTTTTTTCCGCTAAATCAATGGAACCATCCATAAAGTATGCTTTTCCAATGTTCTTATGCGTTAATGCTAAACCTTCGATATTGTTAATGCTATAAAAACGCAACAAAGATTGCTGATAATATCGTATGCTTTTTGCCAATTGATTCTGAGCTCCATATAATTCTCCAAGCTTATTAAACAATTGTCCTTCAATAAATTGAAGCTTAAGACTTGAACACAATTCCTGAGCTTCTAATAATGCTTCTTCAGATTTTTTGAAGTCGCCCATTACATATTGGATATGTCCAATATTAATTAAATGGTTGACTAAGTTTCCATTTAGTCTATGCTTCTTAGAATAAGAGATTGCTTTTTGTTGGTAATGTATTGCTTGTTCGAAATCTTCTTTTTCGATAAAGTAAGAAGTGAAAATATCTAAAACAGAAGAATAAACACCTTTTAAAGGGCTACGCTTAGCATGTTTTAATGCATTGTTAAAATGATCTATTACTTCTTCCCTCCCTATTCCTTCTAAACAAGTAGAAACAGAATAATAGATACTACTACGTGTAGGATCTGAATAGTGCTTTAAATTATCTTGTATTTTATCATATTCTATTAAAGAAATTGTTTGATTACTAAAACACTTTAATAATCCTTCCGCTAATAATAAATCACGCGCATTAAAATTATAATCATCAAGATTGGGTTCTGTAAAAGTCCCTCCCAATCGGGAATTATTCAGGTTTATCAACAGCAATGTTAACTTACCATCATCACTTAGGTCAGATACATAATTTTTTCGCTGATGAATTATTGAATCACAAGATAAAGTGTTACTCTGGCTCAACTCCCTAACCCTCTCTAAATAAACCGCTTCCTTCTCTGCTATTGTTTGTGCATTCTCGATCTTAAATAGAAAGGAGGTATCATTATTCGCATAAATCGAAAAGTTCAGAAGAATTAAAAAAATCAGAAATAAGCGTTTCATATTTTTTGGAGTGTTTCCTAAATGCTGAATTTATGAAATAAAACCTATCTAAGTTTCATTATTAAGTGAATAATATCAATATGAATGGATTTATTAAAGCAATTTGAACGGTATAATAATATTTGGTTTTATCTTAGTACTTTAAAAGGTTATTAAAATAAACTACAATGATAAAAATTCTATTTCCAACAGACTTTTCTAAAGCTGCAGAAAATGCTTTCTTCTATGCTTTACAACTTACCCGTAAATTAAATGCCGAATTACTTTTGGCACACGTTTATGAATTACCTGATTTGGGACGAGCGCTTCACAACACTTCCAAAGAGGTTTATGAAATCATGGAAATGGAAACTCTTGAGAATTTCAAAAAATCAGTAGCTTCTTTGCGCCTAAAAGCTAAAAAGAATGGGTTTGAAGATATTGATTTTAAACATTTAATGGCCGAAGGAATAGTTGTTCCTAAAATCATTGATATAGCGAGAAAAGAAAAATCAGATTACATTGTAATGGGAACTACTGGAGCCACTGGGTTAAAAGAAGTTTTCTTAGGTTCTGTAGCTGCAGGAGTAATTGATAATTCACCTTGTAATGTATTGAGTATTCCAGAGGAGGTGAGCCCTAAAAACTCTATTGACAAGATAGCTTATCTCACCAACTACAAAGATGAAGAAGTGGTTTCATTTAATGAAGTGAATCGTTTTGCATCTTATTTCAATGCTTCGCTTTGCAGTATTCATTTTCAAAAAGAAGTTTCTGAAATTAACGAACAAGAAATGGAAAATTGGAAAAACAAATTAGGTGTAAACAATGAGGAGCTCAGCACACATGTCATCACTGGAAATAATTTTGAAGAAGCGATTTGTGAACTTTACATCAAACAAAATATAGATGTTTTAGCAATACAGCCAAGAAAACGGAATTTCTTTACACAAATATTTAAGAAAAGTGTTTCCAAACAAATTGTTCAAAGGCTAAGTATTCCTTTGTTTACTCTTCCCGCAAAGTAAATTATTCACGGGTTACCTTATAAAGTATGAGCATGATAAAATCAAAAACAATGAAGTTCGGTCTTATTAATGCATTCATTTTAATTTTTATTTCTTCAATTTTATCGTGTGATTCTGCACATAAAAAAGAAAGAGAAGTTTGTGAATGTTTTGAGGTTCGTTTGGAAATTAAAAAAATGATTGAATCAGCAGATGATGATTTTGGACTTGTTGAGTCTGAACGATATAAAGTCCTCAGCGCAAAAAAAGAAGAATGCTTCAACTCTATTGAACCTCAGTATTTCGAAGAAAAAGAAGCTTTCAGAAATGGAAAAAATGAAAAGGAGTTTCTTTTGGAGGAATTAAGTGATTGCGAGGCGGTAAAAGAATTGCTTGGTGTTGATAATAAGGACATACTCTAGTGACCTTTTGTCTAAAAGTTTATAAAAGTTAAAGAATTATGTCCTGGTTTGTGATTTATTTATCTTCGGTTAAAAAATCAGATGAAAGAACATACGATATGGACAATTGGCCATTCTACTCGCTCATTAGAAGAGTTTGTTGAACTGCTGAAGTCATTTAATATTGAACTGTTGGTCGACATCAGAAGGTTTCCTGGATCTAACTCGTACCCTCATTTCAATAAAGACAAACTTGAAAAATCCATGAAAGAGCATGATTTAGAATATATTCACCTTGAAGATTTAGGGGGGAGAAGAAAAGTTCAACCCAACTCGCAAAATAATGCCTGGAGATTAGCAAGTTTTCAAGGTTATGCAGATTATATGGAAACAGAAGAATTTGTTTCAGAGCTTAATCAACTTAAAGAATTGGCGACAAAGAAAAGTACTGTAATAATGTGTGCCGAAGCAGTATGGTGGAGCTGCCATCGATCTTTGGTTGCAGATTATTTAAAACTTGAAGGGTGGAACGTAATGCACATCATGGGACTTGGAAAAAGCACAGAGCATCCCTATACACAACCTGCAAGAATTGAAGATGGAAAGTTGACCTACAGCACTCCATAACCCTGTTAATTAACAAGTTGTTAAATTCTTAAAGTTTCTTAAAAAACAGCATTCTATATGAAAGTTAATAGTTAGATTGGTACTAATTAAGAATAGAGGGATTTGAATGAATAATATTTTTTCGATTTCTATGCTCGTTAAAAAACTGCTAAAACTACGAACATAAGCACATCATTTTTTTCAATAAAATGAAACCTCTACTACATTCACTAAAAACTAACATTATGAAAAAGATTGTATTTATTGTTACAGCTGGTGTTTTTGGACTTTTTTCTTGTAGTCCGAAGTTTTATTCACCGAATACCCAAAACGTTCCATTAATTTCAGAACAAGGAGAAGTGAGCCTTAATGTTTCCACCGATGGTAATCAATTTGAATTTCAAGGAGCAGGAGGTATTGCCAACAACTTCTCAATGCAGTTAAATGGTGGGTTGTTTATACCCAATGACCTAGACAATGGCAACGGAGGTTCAGGAAAGTTTGGAGAACTTGGATTGGGTTACTTCACAAGCTTTAACGAAAAATGGGTATTAGAAATATATGGATTAGGAGGGATTGGTACTGTAGAGAATCACATGCCTTCGACCTTAGAAGATTATCCTGGAACAAATGGTAAAATTAGTTCAAACCTTCTAAGGGTTGGGGTTCAACCAAGCTTTGGTTTTAAGTCAAAGTATTTTACAATAGCATTGTCTTCAAGGTTGGTCAACCTCAGCTATGATAAAATAAGGGGTGATTTAACGTATAAAGACGAGTTACAAACAGATTATTTACGCCGTAATTCATCTCATGTACTTTTAGAACCTGCCTTAACAATTAGAGGAGGGTTTGAACGCATTAAATTACAAGCTCAGTATGGTTATAGTTTTAACTTAACCAATTATAACTTCAGACAAGAGCATGTTTTATTGACGGTAGGAGTAAATTTCTCATTTTAAAAATAAATCTTATTTAAAGGTGATCAAATTCGGTCACCTTTTTTATATAAGAAACAAGTCGTTTCGGAAAGATAAATTAGTCTATAATCTCTTTTACTCTGCCTACTTCTCCTGTTGTTAGCCTCACTTTTATTCCATGTGGATGATGAGGAGAGTTTGTGAGGATTTTGTCTACTACTCCTTCCGTCAAAGCTCCGCTTCTCTGGTCTTTTTTCAATACAATACTTACCTCTAAACCTATCTTGATATTCTTACGCTCTGTGCCTTCCATTTTCATGTTTTTGGTACACAAACTTAAGGAAAAGCAAATGATAGTTGAAAAGCATGTCTGTTAATTCGTATAAAGTCACTTTATTCATAGGCTTTCCTTATTCTACATACTTTATTTTCTATATTTGTAGTCCATGATAAAAGTGAGTGATATTAAAAGTCCAATTGCTGAGGAACTGATTAAGTTTGAAGAGCATTTTCGGGAAAGCATGCAGTCTAAAGTCCCCCTTTTAGACAAGATCACGCATTATATTATTAAAAGAAAAGGTAAGCAAATGCGTCCGATGTTTGTTTTTCTATCTGCTAAAATGTTAGGGGAAATCAATCCAGACACATACAATTCAGCTTCATTAATTGAATTACTGCACACCGCAACCTTGGTTCATGACGATGTGGTAGATGACGCCAATGAAAGAAGAGGTTTTTTCTCTATTAATGCCCTCTGGAAAAATAAGATTGCTGTATTGGTAGGTGACTTTCTGCTTTCAAAGGTTCTACTGATGAGCATTGAGAATAAGAAGTACCGTTCTTTAGAAATTGTTGCGCGTGCTGTACGAGAAATGAGTGAGGGAGAATTATTACAAATTGAAAAAGCCAGAAAATTAGACATTGATGAGGAGACATATTTTGAAGTTATTCGTCAAAAGACAGCTTCATTGATTGCTACTTGTTGTGAAGCTGGAGCTGTTTCCGTGGCCAGAGAAGATGAAGCTGATCGCATGCGTCAATTTGGTGAAAAAGTTGGATTAGCCTTTCAAATTAAAGATGATATTTTTGATTATGGAACACCAGGTAAAATTGGAAAACCAACTGGAAATGACATCCGAGAACAAAAAATGACCCTTCCTCTCATCTATACTTTAAACACAGTAGATAAAAAAACAAGAAAGGAGTTGATTAACATTGTTAAACGCCACAATGAAAATCCAAAGAAAGTACGTCGTGCCATTCAACTTGTAATTGAAAACGGAGGAATTGAATACGCTTATGACTATATGATTAAAATCAAGAAGGAAGCTTTGGATTTGTTGGAGCCAATTCCAGACTCTCCAAGTAAGCGTTCAATGATCATGTTGGTGGAGTATACAACGAATAGAGAGAAGTAAGATGACCTTAAGCTAAAAGCAATAGTCCTTAAACGTATTTCAGAAAAATCTATTTAATTTTTATCTCCACCCTTCTATTGGCTTGTTTTTCGGCATCTGTTTCTGCTTCAGGATATTTCATTTTAGAATTCCCAAAGCCAATTACCGTAATTCTTTTTTTATCAATTCCGCTGGCGATCAAAGCTTTTCGCACTGTTTTAGCGCGTTTTTTAGAGAGTTTTTTTCCTTTTGAAGTGTTTTTACCTTCCAAATGAACATGTCCCTGAACCTCAATGTTTACTTCGGTATTTATCAGCATAAAGTCTTTTAACCTTTTTAATTTTGGCATTGCCTCAGGAATCAACACGTGAGATTGCGACTCGAAAACCAATCCTTCCAATTCTATTAATTGATTTTGTTCCAATGCTTCTAAATACACAATTAAGTCTTTAACGTTTTCCTTTCTTGTATTGATCAAAACGTCTTGAAAGAAATAACCATTTGCATTCACTTCTAAAGTCATTTTTAGATTGTCTGAATATCCAAGAATAATATCAGAAGCTGTGTACATTGCATTGTGTGTTTTAGAATCTACAATAATCACATCAGAAACTATAGGAAGTCTTGTTTTTGCATCTCTAATTTTAATGCTATAAGGCTCTTCTTCCTTTGAACTTCGTAGGTCAAAAACTTTCTTCATAGCGTTGTATTCATTTTCACTCACGTCTGCGGTAAATTTGGCCTCAACAGAAACTTGGGTAGCTATTGTATGCGTTGTATTTAAAAATAAAAAGACCTCTTGATTTTTAGAATATTGAATGGAATCTATTCTAATTAGATTCTCGATGTCTTTTTGAAATAGATGAGTATAAATTTCTGTTTTCCCTTTGTATATAGCAGCACAGCCTTCTTCTTCATTTAAAACGAAAACCCCATACTCTAACGGAAAGTCAATGTCACTTATATTCAAGTCAAGCCATCCTGAATGTGACAACTCTAAATTAAACCAAAGACTATTGCTTTCTAAAAGTTCTAACTTTTCAGAATAAGCAGCTAAGTCATTCACCGTTCCTGGGCCATTTGGCATTTTAGGTTTCAATAATACATTTGGCATCATTTGAATAGCTCCCGAGCAATCACTCACATTTGCATTAATGATGTTCTTTTGACTAATTCCCATAAATGAATTAAGAATAAACATCCAAATAATTAAATTAAAGTGATTCCTATTCATTTTTTATAATTCTAATTTCTACTCTTCTATTGGCTTGTTCTTGCCAGTCAAACTTCGGTTCAGGATAAATCATAAATTCATTTCCATAGCCTTTCGCACTCAAACGATTTTTACTGACCCCGCTATCGATTAAATATCTCATCACACTTTTTGCACGTGCTGTAGACATTCTTTTACCAGCTATTGAACCACTGTCTCCTGATTCATAAACATGCCCTTCAATTTCAATATGTATGGATGAATTGAGCAGTAAAAAATCTTTTAATCGAATAAGTTTTTCTTCTGAGCCTTTAACAAACTCACTACTTCCGACCTTAAATTGAATTCCTTGTAATTCAATTCTTTTGTCTAATTCAGCGGGTTCAAGCCATAAAATCACTTCATGATCTTTTGTTTCATCTACTGCAATTTCTTTATCCTGAAAAAAGTAACCCACAACATCTATACTGAGTTTAAGGGTCTCTCTATTCTTTATAGAAAACAAAAAATCTGATCCATTATACAATCCATTAATTCTTTTAGAATTATCTATCAGCACTTTCCCTTTTATCGGTAACCCCGTAGTTTTATCTCTTAATAGCAGATGCAGTTCAGAAGATTCTTCAGTTCCACGCATATCTGTAACATTTTTCAGTTCCTCAATATCAATACCTAAAAAGTCAACTTCAAACTCAACTTTTAACTGGGTTTTTATACGTTGATTAAGTGATGAATTAAACATTAAATAGATTTCCATTCCAGCAGTCATTTTCAGACCATACATAAACTGTTCATCTGGGGATTTATTTAACCCAAACGGCTTGTCACCTTCCACCTGCATGATTCTTTCTATAACCGCTGTTCCAGCATTAATATTGTCGCAAATACTGGAATAACCAGATTCACTTCTTCCACTAAACCCATGTTCTTTAGAAAATATCAATACATCCATTGCTCCTCCCTCGGTAATTCCAGAAAACAAAAACAAACCATCGTGTGGCGCTACAAAAGAAGCCCAAAAGCTATTGTTCATGTCTATATTTGACAAACTGGAATAGGCTGAGAAATCGGTTTCTGCTCCAGCTCTTCCCGTAAACTGAAGGTCATAATCTCCAGGATGCCCGATAATGCTATTTCCAAAGCAATCGGCTACATTCCTCACGTCAACTCTATATTGACCATATATAAAGGTAGGAATCAGAATTATTAGAAGAATTATAAAACGCATGGACATTAAAACCAATTAATAGGAGTAAATTAATGTTTAAAATTAACTATTTTTGATGATAATGGAAATAGAAGAATTAGATTCCTTATACAAACAATTAGGAAAACATAAAATAAAGCAATTAGTAGAGGCATTCTATGGTTTTGTTTATCAAGACCCGGTTTTAATTCCCTTATTCGACAATGATATAGAGGAGATTAAAGATAAACAATATCGGTTTTTAACTCAGTTTTTTGGTGGTCCCCGTTTATACATTGAAAAATATGGAGCTCCACGGATGCGAATGCGTCATGCTCCTCACAAAATTGATCAAGAAGCAATGAAATCATGGTTGGTGTGTATGCAAAAAGCAATTACAACACTTGAACTTCCAGAAGATTTAGCAGAAAAACTTTACAATAGTTTCCCTAAGTTAGCACAACATATGGTAAATAGTTAATGTATCTATGCCGTCAGTTAAAACTGAGTTTGTACCCACTGCTAATTGCATGCAATGAATTCTCACCAAAAAAGTGACTAATTCAGTTAAACTACTTACTTTTGTAGGCTTAATATCAAATCGATCATGAGCAATATAAAAATCAAAAGTGCAATTATTTCAGTTTTCAATAAAGAAGGACTTGCACCTATCGTTAAAGCGTTAAACAATCAAGGAGTTACAATCTATAGTACTGGAGGAACTCAATCTTTTATAGAAGAACTTGGTGTTGAAGTTAAGCGTGTAGAAGATTTAACTTCTTATCCTTCAATTTTAGGAGGAAGAGTAAAAACACTACATCCGAAGGTTTTTGGCGCTATTTTGAACAGAAGAGATAATGAAAGTGATCAACAACAACTTCAAGAATTTGAAATCCCTTCTTTTGATTTAGTGATGGTTGATTTGTATCCTTTCGAAGAAACTGTTGCAGCTGGAGGAACTCATGAGGAAATTATAGAAAAAATTGATATTGGAGGAATTTCTTTGATTCGCGCAGCAGCAAAAAATTATAAAGACGTTATGTTGGTTTCAACACGAACGCAATATGAAGATTTTTTATCCATCTTAACAGAACAAAACGGTGAAGTTACGGTAGCGCAAAGAAAAGCATATGCTAAAGATGCTTTCAACGTAAGCTCGCACTACGACACACATATTTTCAACTACTTCAATCAAGAGGAAGAGCCAGTTTTCAAACAAAGCATAACACAAGCTGAAATTTTGAGATACGGTGAAAATCCACATCAAGAAGGAATCTTCTATGGCGATTTGACAACTATTTTTGATAAGCTTCACGGAAAAGAACTTTCCTATAATAATTTACTGGATGTTGATGCAGCGGTTTGTCTAATGGAAGATTTTAAAAATGATGCGCCTACTTTTGCTATTCTTAAACACAACAACGCATGTGGTTTAGCAACAAGAGACACAATTGTACAAGCTTATATAGATGCTTTAGCAGGTGATCCAACTTCTGCATTTGGTGGTATACTGATTGCCAACAAAACCATTGATTCAGCAACAGCAAAACTTATTGACGACCTGTTCTGCGAGGTGGTTATCGCCCCTGCATATGAAGATGAAGCAATAGAAATTCTCAAAGCGAAGAAAAACAGAATTATTCTAATTCAAAAACCAATAGAATTACCAAAAAAACAATTCAGAACGATTTTGAATGGAGTTTTAGCTCAAGACCGTGATATCATCACTGAAACAGTTGAGAATTTTGAAACTGTAACAGATATCTCACCTACAGAACAACAAAAAAGCGATTTAGTTTTTGCCAATAAGTTAGTGAAGCATACCAAATCGAATACTATTGTTATTGCTAAAAACGGACAGCTTTTAGCCAGTGGAACAGGACAAACTTCACGAGTTGATGCATTGAATCAAGCAATACATAAAGCAAAATCATTTAATTTTGATTTGAATGGAGCGGTGATGGCTTCAGATGCATTCTTCCCATTTCCTGACTGCGTTGAGATAGCTAATTTGGAAGGTATAAACACTGTAATTCAGCCAGGTGGGTCAATCAAAGATAAGTTATCGATCGATTATTGTAACGCGAATAAAATGGCCATGGTATTTACTGGAAATAGACATTTTAAACATTAAAACAAAAATAATAAAGCATACTGTATAATTTTCGCTAATTTTGAGAGTATAATACTACTCTTTAATTTAAAAATTATACTACGCCAAGAACGATATGGGACTATTTAGCTTTTTAACACAAGACATTGCACTTGACTTAGGAACCGCCAACACTCTGATTATCATGGATGATAAAGTTGTTGTTGACGAACCTTCAATTGTTGCCAGAGACATTCAAACTGGTAAAATTGTTGCCATAGGAAAAAAGGCTCAGCAGATGCACGGTAAAACGCATAAGCTGATCGAAACTGTAAGACCATTGCAAGATGGTGTAATTGCGGATTTCCAATGTGCTGAACAAATGATACGCGGAATGATTAAAATGATCAAAAAGCGAAAAAGTTTATTTAATACATCGTTCAGAATGGTTATTTGTATTCCTTCAGGGATTACAGAGGTTGAAAAAAGAGCAGTTCGAGATTCAGCAGAACATGCTGGAGCTAAAGAAGTATATTTAATTCATGAACCAATGGCTGCGGCAATTGGTATTGGAATTGACGTAGAAGAACCAATGGGGAATATGATTATCGATATCGGAGGTGGAACTTCGGAGATTGCGGTAATTGCTCTTGGTGGTATTGTAAGTGATAAATCGATTCGTGTAGCAGGAAATGACTTTACAAAAGACATTGAAGAGTACATGCGTCGTCAACACAATATTTTAGTTGGGGAGCGAACAGCAGAACAAATTAAAATTGAAGTGGGTGCTGCTTTACCTGAATTGGATAATCCACCAGAGGATTACGCTGTACGTGGACGAGATTTAATGACTGGAATTCCGAAAGAAATTATCGTGAGCTATGTAGAAATTGCTCATGCATTAGACAAATCTATTTCGAAGATTGAAGAGGCAATCTTGAGTGCTCTAGAAATGACTCCACCAGAACTTTCTGCAGATATCTATAAAACTGGAATCTATTTAGCTGGAGGAGGATCAATGTTAAGAGGTCTTGATAAAAGAATGTCCTTAAAGACAAAGCTCCCTGTTCATATTGCAGAAGATCCATTAAGAGCTGTAGCAAGAGGTACGAGTATTGCTTTAAAAAATATTAACCGTTTCCAATTCTTAATAAGAGATTAATAAGTAAAACAGCTCATGCTAAAGTTTATAGCATTCTTTAGAAGATTTAGAGTTTTTCTGGTCTTCCTTATTTTGCAAATCATTGCATTGAGTTCCTATCTCTCAGTGATGAGTTTTCCAAGAACAAAGTTCTTTAATTCATCAGCAGCAATAACCGGGACTTTATTGACATGGGAAAGAAATATTATTAAATATATTTATCTGGACGAAGCAAACAGAGAGTTACAAGCTGAGAATATAGAATTAGAAAAAAGGATACCTGATAATTTCATTTCTATTGATCCAAAAACTGCAATAATCAACGATACGATTAAGCAACTCAGCTTTGAACGCACTCCTGCTACTGTAATTAATTCTTCACATTCTCACACCAACAATTACTTCACCATAAATGCTGGAAGTACAAAAGGTATAGAGCGAAAAATGGGAGTTGTTTCATCTGATGGAATAGTTGGAATCGTCTATGATGTATCTCGAAACTTTGCGATTGTAAAATCAATATTGACCAGTGACATTAACATAAGTGCATATATTAGTGGTGTAAATGCACATGGTATAATAAAGTTTGAAGACAATGATCCTCGAAGAGTTAAGCTGACAGGAATTTCTAATGATATTGTGATCAAAAAAGGAAGTCATGTAAAGGCAAGGGGAAGTGGTGGCTATTTTCCACAAGGAGAACCTATTGGAATCGTTGAAAAACTTGAGCCCATTGAAGGTAAGCCTATGTGGGACATAACAGTAAGGTTAAATCAAGACATGCGTAAACTGCGGTATGTTTATATTATAAAGAACATACACCAACTTGAATTAGAGGAATTAGAAAAAGACATTGAACAATTATAATGAATTACCTGGTTAAAAATACATTCCGTTTATTGGTCTTTGTGCTTGCTCAAGGGTTAATCTTTGGTCAATTAAACTTTGGGTATGGTATTCATCCAATGATTTATCCATTATTTATTATTCTTTTGCCTTTTGATACGCGTCCAATATCATTAATGATTCTGGCTTTTATAGCAGGTATAGGAGTTGACTTTTTTATGAATACTTTTGGTCTACATGCAAGTTCAGCGGTTTTAATAGCTTATTTACGCCCAAGTATATTTAAGCGCTTTGCTCCTCGCGATGATTATGATCTACTGAAGGAACCAATTGCAAGTGAATGGGGATATGCCTGGTTTATCAAAGTTTCTTCAACAATCATTTTAATTCATCACCTTTGGTTCTTTTCACTCGAATATTTTAAATGGTCAGCGTGGAAAGAAGTTACAATGAGTACCCTTTTAAGTTCCATAATAACTTTGACTATCTTTATACTCATACAAATACTTTTCTTTAAAAAGTCTAAGAGTATATGAATTTAGAAAGTAGAAAGCTGGTTTTTATTCTCCTCTTCATATTGGTTGGAATGGTCTTCGTTAGTCGCCTATTCTACATGCAGGTGATAGATGATAAGTGGATTGAAAGGGCTGGAGAAGTTGCTAAACGTAAGGTAGTCATCAAACCACCTCGTGGAATATTATACGATAGAAATGGTGAAAAGATAGTTGCCAATAAAACGTATTACAACTTAATGTTTGTTGAAGATGACATCAAAGACTTTGACACCCTTGCTTTTTCAAACCTAATCAATATTTCAGTTGATTCAATCGGTCAGCGTTTTGAGCAAATAAAAAAGCAACTGGACCGTAAAACACGGAGTAAAAAGACTGGAAACGATACAATTGTAAATGATTACCGCAGCTACTTACCCCATGCATTTTTAAGGGAACTTTCAGCTGAAGAAATTTCAAAAATAGCAACTGAACTTCCAGATTTTAAAGGCTTTTATGAAAGTCCAATCAGCATGCGTGATTATCCATTTCCAAATGGAGCCAATATTTTTGGATACCTGAACGAAATCAATGCTGAAGAATTAAACGCCGACCGACAGTTTTACAACATTGGTGATTTTATTGGAAGAACTGGATTAGAGAAATACTATGAACATTCATTGAGGGGCCAAAAAGGAACAAAAATAATTCTTACTTCTGCGCGTGGAAAATTAGTAAATAACTTCTTGGATGGAAAATTAGATACAAATGCACATCAAGGCCCACCATTGTATTTAGGAATTGATATTATTCTTCAAGCTTACGGTGAAAAATTAATGAAAAACAAGCTTGGATCAATAGTAGCAATTGAACCTTCATCAGGTGAAATCATTGCTATGGTGAGTGCTCCAAGTTATAATCCTAATCTAATGGTTGGAGCAAGAAACATCAGAACGAATTACAACAAGCTTTATAAAGACTCATTAAAACCATTTTATCCCCGACCTTTAGCAGCAGAATATCCTCCAGGTTCAATTTTCAAAGTTGTTCAAGCTTTGGTTGGATTACAAGAAGGTGTGGTTACAGAAAAAACAGGTTTTCCATGTACACAATCAATGGTGGGTTGTCACAATCATCCTCCAGCAAGTAGCATTTCAAAATCAATTCAATATTCTTGTAATCCATACTATTACTATTTAGTAAAGAAAATAATACAACAAGACAAACAAAGCAACTTCTACAAAGATGCGGCTGAGGGATTAGAATTATGGGAGAAATATATGCACAGCTTTGGGTTTGGACAACGCCCCGAAACAGACATATATGGATTGCGTAGTGGAGTAATTCCAAATGTGGCATTTTACAACCATTGGTATGGAGAGTACCGTTGGGCTTTCTCAACCATTCGCTCCAATAGTATAGGTCAGGGTGAGGTTAAACTTACTCCTTTACAAATGGCAAACTTAGCTGCAATTGTTGCAAACGAAGGTTTTTATTATGAACCTCATTTAGTAAAAAGTATAGGAGATGATGGTCCACTTGAGAAGTTTAAGCATAAAAAGCAGACTATGGTTGAGGCCAAGTACTTTAAAGCAATTAAGGAGGGAATGCTTGGAGCGGTTAACGAACCACATGGAACAGCAAGACGCGCAAGAATAGATGATGTATTAGTTGCTGGTAAGACAGGTACTGCACAGAACCCACATGGAGAAGACCACTCAGTTTTTATGGCATTTGCACCTTATGACAATCCGAAAATAGCAATTGCAGTATTTGTAGAGAACGCTGGTTTTGGTGGAACTTGGGCTGCTCCCATCGCAAGTTTAATGATGGAAAAGTACCTCACAGGTGAAATTAAAGATGTACTGAAAGAACAACGAATAATAGAAAAACGATTTACCAATATCAATGAATAGTTTCAGAGAAAAATCATTAGGATGGGATTGGCTAACAATTTTAGTTGTAGCAGCTTTATTGCTGATGGGAATAGTGAATCTTTATTCAGCTGCTTATAATCCTGAACGTCCGTTCCTTTTCGACATAAAGACTTTTTATGGTAAACAAGTGATGTGGATAGGAATTGGTTTATTTCTTGGAATTGTTATTTCTCTTATTGATTCAGAATACATTAAAAAACTAACGCCCATTGCTTTTCTAACAGTATTCGTACTCCTTATTCTCGTATTGTTTACGGAACCTATTAATGGAGCCAGATCTTGGTTGGGTGTTGGACCGTTTGGTGTTCAACCCTCTGAGTTTTCGAAATTAACCACTTCTTTAATGTTAGCTTATGTGATCTCACAAGGGAGGGTCAAAACAGTAACAGGTCAATCATTATTCTTGGCCCTATTTGTAGTTATACTCACAATGTTTTTAGTCTTGATACAAAATGATACGGGAACATTCCTCGTGTTTACAGCGTTTTTCTTCGTTATGTACAGAGAAGGAATTACTTTAGACCCAATCATTCTCTTCTTTTTGAACCGTATACTTGGTTTTCGTTATAAAGAAACGTGGGTAGGTGTACATTTCATTCCTGTTTTATTCGTAATAATTTTCTTCAGTATTATTACACTTTATTTTACGGAATCAAAACATGCTTTCTCATTTTTACCAGGATATGATGTTCCAGGATGGGTGATTCTGATTTCTGGTGTGACCATCATTTCAGTTTTAATTTTCTTACTGGTTCAAAACTTAGCATCGCAACGGTCAAAGAAAAAATTAAAATCAATGGTCTTAATCTCCTATGTTGTTACAGTAGGGTTTGTTGGGATCGTTTCATACACCTATTTGAACGTGCTTCAAGTTCACCAAAAGGACAGAATCGACCTATGGCTTGGAAAGATTGAAGATCAAGATGGAAAGGACTACAATAGAAACCGTGCTTTAGCAGCAGTTGGTTCAGGTGGGTTTTCTGGAGTTGGTTATCATGAGGCTTTGCTTTCGAGCCCAAGAAGTAGACACGTACCAGAAAGTGAAACTGATTTTATATTTTCTGTTTTTTCTGAAGAATGGGGGTTTTTAGGATCTACGACACTGGTCACATTATTTACGGTACTATTGGTGCGTATCGTAGTCATTGCTGAACGTCAAAAAAGTAGATTTTCAAGAATTTACGCCAATTCTGTAGCCATGATTATCTTTTATCATTTCGCCATTAACGTTGGAATGAATATAGGAATCATACCAGTTATTGGTATTCCCCTGCCCTTCTTTAGTTATGGTGGTTCATCGATGATGACATTCTTAATCATGATTATGATCTTGCTAAAATTAGATAGTCAAAGAAAAGAAGTATTGGCCTAATGAAAGAAAAGTTTAATTCATTTACTCCGTTTTTCCAGGCTACATTATTGTTTTTAATTGGAGCAGTTACATTTATGCTCATTTCGATGATTTCAAGTATAGCGATAGGTATACTTTATCCAGAATTACCAAGTAACGACATAAATATACAACTCAATCAGTATCCGGTTCAGTATATGCTTATTCATTTCTTGCCATTTCAATTGGGCTTTCTGTTAACACCTGGTTTAATCTATCTAAAACTGGGTAAGTCGAGAGAACAAATAGTTAGAAAGAAACAATTCAAGTTTATTATTTGGAGTTTTCTTTTATTCGTTAGTGCATTTTTACTTCTGCCGTTTTTTAGTCAAATAAACCTTGAGATTATTAAGGTATTCGGTATATACGATGAATTAGTTTTGCAAAAAGAGGATTCTGACAGGCAACTTACAAAACTCGTTGGATCTGTAGGATCGCAGTCTTATTATGTTGCCTTATTGTTAATTGGTATTGTCACTGGAATTTCTGAGGAATTGGCCTTTCGAAGATTCCTCATGCACCATATGCTAAAGAACAATAAGAATGTGGTATTGAGCATTCTTTTAAGCGCAGGTATATTTGCTGTTCTTCATTTCAATTATATTCAAATTCTACCACTGTTTTCGTTTGGGATT
>Ga0209075_1000254_pt1 | contig 51326 bp, 44 predicted proteins | sample Stecom2011_FD_187523 | JGI IMG/M metagenome (GOLD analysis project Ga0209075, IMG submission 187523) | Agricultural soil microbial communities from Utah to study Nitrogen management - Steer compost 2011 (SPAdes) (version 2) | ecosystem: Environmental > Terrestrial > Soil > Agricultural land...
CGGCGCCATCGATCGCGAAAGCCCCGCCCCTTCAGGGCGCTCCCAGAAGCACCGAACCCGCCACAGGGGCGGGTTCGAAAAACGCCGTCAATCCGGTGGAATCACTCCCATTCGATCGTCGCGGGCGGCTTGCTCGAGACGTCATAGGTGACGCGGGAGACGCCGGAGAGCTCGTTGATGATGCGGTTGGAGACCGTTTCGAGAAGCTCGTAGGGCAGGTGGGCCCAGCGGGCGGTCATGAAGTCGATGGTCTCCACGGCGCGCAGGGCGATGACCCACTCGTAGCGGCGGGCGTCACCGACCACGCCGACGGACTTCACCGGCAGGAAGACGGCGAAGGCCTGGCTGGTCTTGTGGTACCAGTCGGCCTTGTGCAACTCCTCGATGAAGATGGCATCGGCCTCGCGCAGGATGTCGGCGTACTCCTTCTTCACCTCGCCGAGGATGCGCACGCCCAGGCCCGGCCCCGGGAAGGGGTGGCGGTAGACCATGTCGTAGGGCAGGCCAAGCTCGAGGCCCATCTTGCGCACCTCGTCCTTGAACAGCTCGCGCAGCGGCTCCACCAGCTTGAGCTTCATGGTCTCCGGCAGGCCGCCCACATTGTGGTGGGACTTGATCACGTGGGCCTTGCCGGTCTTGGCGGCGGCAGACTCGATGACGTCCGGGTAGATGGTGCCCTGGGCCAGGAACTCCACCCCCTCGATCTTGGCCGCCTCGGCGTCGAAGACGTCGATGAAGGTGTTGCCGATGATCTTGCGCTTGGCCTCGGGGTCGGCCTCGCCCTCGAGCCTACCGAGGAACTGCTCCTCGGCGTCGACGCGGATCACCTTCACGCCCATGTGGCGAGCGAAGGTCTCCATCACCTGGTCGCCCTCGGCCTTGCGCAGCAGGCCGTTGTCGACGAAGACGCAGGTAAGCTGGTCGCCGATCGCCTTGTGCAGCAGGGCCGCCACCACCGAGGAGTCGACGCCGCCGGAGAGGCCCAGCAGCACGTGGCGGTCGCCCACCTGGGCGCGCACGCGCTCGATCTGGTCCTCGATGATCTGGGCCGGGGTCCAGTTGCACTCGGCCTGGCAGATCTCGACCACGAAGTGCTCGAGGATGCGCTGGCCCTGCAGGGTGTGGGTCACCTCGGGGTGGAACTGCACCCCGTAGAAGCGCTTCTCCTCCCAGGCCATGGCGGCCACCGGGCAGCTCGGCGTGGAGGCGGTGACGGTGAAGGCCTCGGGCACCCGGGCCACCTTGTCGCCGTGGCTCATCCACACATCGAGCAGGCTCCTGCCGGTGTCGTGGTCGATATGGTCGGAGATGTCGCGGAACAGCGCGGTGGGCTCGTCGACGCGGATCTGGGCGTAGCCGAACTCGCGGACGTTGGAGCCTTCCACGGCACCGCCGAGCTGCTCGGCCATGGTCTGCATGCCGTAGCAGATGCCCAGCACCGGCAGGCCCATCTCGAACACGCACTGGGGCGCGCGGGGCGAGCCCAGCTCGGTGACCGACTCCGGGCCGCCGGCCAGGATGATGCCGTTGGGCGCGTACTCGCGGATCTCGGCCTCGGTGATGTCGAAGGCGCGGATCTCGGAGTAGACGCCGATCTCGCGCACGCGGCGGGCGATCAGCTGGGTGTACTGGGAGCCGAAGTCCAGGATCAGGATCTTGTGGGCGTGAATGTCAGTCATGAGACCTTTCCCTTGAGAGGCAGAGGGCCCGGAAACGCGAAGCTGGAAGCGGCTCGACCACTTCCAGCTTCACCTTCCGGCATCAGGCTTGGGTTAACCCGCGCGGTAGTTGGGGGCTTCCTTGGTGATCTGCACGTCGTGCACGTGGGACTCGGCGAAGCCGGCACCGGTGATCTGCACGAACTGCGGCTTGGTGCGCATCTCCTGGATGTCGGTGCAGCCGGTGTAGCCCATGGAGGCGCGCAGGCCGCCCATCAGCTGGTGGACGATGGCGCTCATCATCCCCTTGTAGGGCACGCGGCCCTCGATGCCTTCCGGCACCAGCTTCTCGGCGCCGGCGTCCTTGTCCTGGAAGTAGCGGTCGGCGCTGCCCTGGCTCTGGGCCATGGCGCCCATGGAGCCCATGCCCCGGTACGCCTTGTAGGTACGCCCCTGATAGAGCTCGATCTCGCCGGGAGCCTCCTCGGTGCCGGCCAGCAGGCCGCCGACCATCACCGCGCTGGCGCCGGCGGCGATCGCCTTGGCCAGGTCGCCGGAGAAGCGCACGCCGCCGTCGGCGACCAGCGGGATGTCGTAGGGCACGAGCGCCGCGGCCACGTTGGAGACCGCGGTGATCTGCGGCACGCCGACGCCGGCCACCACGCGGGTGGTGCAGATGGAGCCGGGGCCGATGCCCACCTTGACGGCATCCGCGCCGGCCTCGGCCAGGTCCTTCGCCGCCTCGGCGGTGGCGATGTTGCCGCCGATCACCTGCAGCTGCGGGAAGGTCTGCTTGACCCAGCGCACCCGGTCGATCACGCCCTTCGAATGGCCGTGGGCGGTATCCACGATGATGACGTCGACCCCGGCCTCGGCCAGGGCGGTGACGCGGTCGGGGGTCTCGGGGCCGGTGCCCACGGCGGCGCCGACCAGCAGGCGGCCGTCACCGTCCTTGGCGGCGTGGGGGAAGGTGCGCGCCTTCTCGATGTCCTTGAAGGTGACCAGGCCACGCAGCTGGAACTGATCGTTGACGATCAGCATCTTCTCCACCCGGTGCTCCTGCATCTTGCCCTTGATGATCTCCAGGCCGGTGCCTTCCGGCACGGTGACCAGGCGCTCGCGGGGGGTCATGATGTCGGCGACGCTGTCGCCGTGGTTGGGCTGGAAGCGCATGTCGCGCTCGGTGACCAGCCCCACCAGGGCCTCGCCCTCCACCACCGGGAAGCCGCTGAAGCCGTGCTCCTCGGCCATGGCGAGCAGGTCGCTCAGCTTGGCCTTGGGCCCCACGGTGACCGGATCCTTGACGATCACGCTCTCGTGCTTCTTGACCTTGCGCACCTCGCTGGCCTGGTGGGCGATGGTCATGTTCTTGTGGATGATGCCGATGCCGCCTTCCTGGGCCATGGCGATGGCCAGGCGGGCCTCGGTCACGGTATCCATGGCCGCGGAGACCAGGGGGATGTTGAGGAAGAGGTCGCGTGTCAGGCGGGTCCGGAGGCTGACGTCCTTGGGCAGGACCTCGGAGTAGCCGGGTACGAGAAGGACGTCGTCAAACGTCAGGGCTTCTTGGGCCATACGGAGCATAAGCGGCAACACCCGTGAGCTGGTGGGAGGGAAGGCGGTGGAGTTAATCGACCATTATAACGGCCAAGGGCGGGTGCCGTCACGGGGGCAGCCGTCCCGGGAACACTCGAGCAGAACAGCGCAAACAGAGCAAAACGATTCCTTACCCACACTTACCCCAGCTGGTCTAGGGTAAAGACAGCCCCGATCGGCGCAGGCGGCATGGAACGTCGCCCTCGCCCGGCCCGGCTGCCGGACTCACCCCAGGGCACGCCACGCCGAAGCGGGGCAGGACCGCTGCAAGACACGATCAAGGAGAGAAAGATGTCCTACCGGAAGCACACCCTGACCCTTGCCATTGCCGCCCTGGCCGGCAGCCTTTCCCTGGGGGCCCAGGCCCAGCCGGCCTACGAACCCCAGGGCCTCTACTCCGCCGAGACGATCCTCGACGCCGACGTCTACCTGTCCAGCGACCCCGACGAGCCCGTCGGCGAGGTCGAGGACATCCTCTTCGACGAGGCGATGCAGGTCACCGCCCTGGTAGTGGAGAGCGGCAGCGTGCTGGGCCTCGGCGGCCGCGAGTTCATCGTCGAATCGGGCCAGTTCACCCTCATCACCCACGCCGATGACGACGACGACACCGAACATCGCGTGATGCTCGAGGCAACCGCCGAGGAGATCGAGGGCTACCCGGCCTACAGCGACGACTGGTGGGAGCAGGCCCGGGAGCGCTCCCGGGAAGCCTGGCTGCAGACCCAGGAGGGCGCCAGGAGCGCCTGGCAGGCCACCCAGGAAGGGGCGGAGCACGCCTGGGAAACCACCCGCGAGAACGCCCGGCGCGCCTGGGAGGCGGCCCGGGATGCGGTAACCGACGACTGAACCGACCCGGCACCGGCGGCACTCGCCGTCGTCACCGCAGCCGCCGGGCCTCGCGCCCGGCGGCTGCGGTCGGGCCCCACCCCGGAATGTTCGTGGTAGGCTGGGCTGAACGTTCGAGCCGAGCCAGCCGCACCATGTCAGAGACTCCCGACGCCCTCTCCGTCAGCGAAGTGAACCGCCGCGCCCGCCAGGCCCTGGAGCAGGGCTTCGGCGAGCTGTGGGTGGAGGGTGAGCTCTCCGGCGTCTCGCGCCCCGCCTCCGGCCATCTCTACTTCACCCTGAAGGACGACCAGGCCCAGCTGCGCTGCGCCCTCTTCCGCACCCGGGCGCGCTTCGTCGCCGCGCCGATGCGGGACGGCGACCGGGTGCGGGTGCGCGGGCGGCTGTCGATCTTCGAGCCCCGCGGCGACTACCAGCTGATCGCCGAGGCGATCCAGGCGGCGGGAGTGGGCGAGCTGCTGGCCGCCTTCGAGGCGCTCAAGGCCCGGCTCGCCGAGGAGGGAGTGTTCGCCAACGCCCGGCCCCTGCCCTGCCCGCCCCGCCACCTGCTGGTGCTGACCTCCCCCACCGGCGCGGCGATCCGCGACGTGCTGGCGGTGCTGGAGGCCCGCTGGCCCCTGGCCCGAGTCACCCTGATTCCGGTGCCGGTGCAGGGCCGCGAGGCGGCCCCGGCGATGATCTCGGCGCTGGGCCTGCTCAACCGCCAGACGGCGCTGGACCCGGCCCGGGACGCCATCCTGATCACCCGAGGCGGCGGCAGCCTGGAGGACCTCTGGGCCTTCAACGATGAGCACCTCGCCCGGGCCATCTTCCACTCGCGGCTGCCGGTGATGTCGGCGGTGGGACACGAGGTGGACGTGACCCTGGCCGACTTCGCCGCCGATGCCCGGGCGCCGACCCCCTCCGCCGCCGCCGAGCAGCTGGTACCCGACCGGCGCGCGCTGGTCCAACGCCTGGCCACCCTGCAGACGCGCCTGGCCAATGCCGCGCGAGCACGCCTGGAACGTGACGGGCAGCGGCTCGACCACCTGCAGGCGCGACTGCGCCACCCCGGCGAGGTGCTGGCCCGCCGCCGCGACACCCTGGCGCTGCTGGAGGCCCGGCTGATCCGCGCCCAGTCTGCCAGACTGGAGGGGGAGCGCCTCCGCCAGCGCCACCTCGAGGCGCGCCTGGCAGCCCAGGCACCGGCCCGACGGCTGGCCGAGGGCCGGGAGCGCCTCGCCCGCGGCAGCGCACGGCTCTCGGCCGCCATGCCGAGGGCGCTGGCCGCCCAGCGCCAGCGGCTGGCTGCGCTGGCCAGGGAGCTCCAGGCGGTCAGCCCGCTGGCGGTGCTGGGGCGTGGCTATGCCATACTCGAGGATGAGCGCGGCCGGGTGGTTCGGCGCGCCAGTGATACCGCACCGGGCCAGGCGCTCACCGCCAGGCTCGGCGAGGGGCAGCTGACCCTCGAGGTCCTGGGCCGGCGCAGCTGCGACAGCGTGCCGCGGCGAGGAAAGCCATCGATTTGATAGATTCTGGAATATGGATATATCCAAGAGAAATATCTATCATGACACTGCAGCCCGAGGAGAGACGCCCATCCCGGCCTCGAGGCACCAGAGTCCGCCGTGTGGCCACAGCCGGCCATGCGATTCACCGAGTAGAGAGGAGTCACACCATGTCACTGCGTATCAATGACGTTGTCCCGGATTTCGAAGCCGATACCAGCCAGGGTCCCATCCGCTTCCACGAGTGGATCGGCGACAGCTGGGCCATCCTGTTCTCCCACCCCAAGGACTTTACCCCGGTCTGCACCACCGAGTTCGGCGCCGTGGCGCGCCTTGCCGAGGAGTGGAAGAAGCGCGGCACCAAGGTGATCGGCATCTCGGTGGACGGCGTGGAGGAGCACAAGCAGTGGATCGGCGATATCGAGACCTATGCCGGCAACGACGTCGAATTCCCCATCATTGCCGATGAGGACCTGAAGGTCGCCAAGCTGTTCGACATGCTCCCCGCCGATGCCTACCTGCCCGACGGCCGCACCCCCGATGACAGCGCCACCGTGCGCGCCGTCTTCATCATCGGCCCGGACAAGAAGCTCAAGCTCTCCATGGTCTATCCGATGAACGTGGGCCGCAACTTCGCCGAGGTGGTGCGCGCCCTGGACGCCCTGCAGACCGCCAATGGCCAGGGCGTGGCCACTCCCGCCGACTGGACCATGGGCCAGGATGTCATCGTGCCGCTGTCGCTCTCCGACGAGGAGGCCGAGGCCAAGTTCGGCAAGATCGACAAGATCTTCCCCTACCTGCGCAAGGCCCAGCTGCCCGAGTAAGGGAAGCGATGCCCGCCACGGGCCCCGCCCGTGCCCCCGACACCCCCTGCCCCGGCAGGGGGTGTCGCGTTATGGGGCCCCCGGCTTGAAGGTGGCGGGCTCCAGGTCGTGGCGACCCAGCAGCTTGTAGAAGTCGGTGCGGTTGCGCCCGGCGATGCGGGCGGCCTGGGTCACGTTGCCTTCGGTGATCTTGAGCACCTTGATCAGGTAGCTGCGCTCGAAGGCGGCCCGGGCATCGTTGAAGGTGGGCAGGGCGCTCTCCTCGGCGGCCAGCGCCTGGGCCACCAGCGCCTCGGGAATCATCGCCGAACTGGTCAGGGCCACGCACTGCTCCACCACGTTGACCAGCTGGCGCACGTTGCCGGGCCAGGCGCTGGCCGCCAGCAGGTTGAGCGCCTCCGGCGAGAAGCCCTTGACGAAGGGCTTGTGGCGCTCGGCGGCCTGGGCCACCAGGTGCTTGGCCAGCAGCGGCACATCCTCGGCGCGCTCCTTCAGCGCCGGCAGGCGCAGGTTGACCACGTTGAGGCGATAGTAGAGGTCCTCCCGGAACTCCCCGTCGCGCATGGCGCGATCCAGGTCGCGATGGGTGGCGGAGATGATCCGCACATCGACGGGCACCGAGGTGGTCGAGCCCAGCGGGCGGACCTGGCGCTCCTGCAGGGCCCGCAGCAGCTTGACCTGCAGCGCCAGCGGCATGTCACCGATCTCGTCGAGAAACAGGGTGCCGCCATCGGCGGCCTGGAACAGGCCGTTGTGCTCGCTGACGGCACCGGTGAAGGCCCCCCTGGCATGGCCGAACAGCTCGCTCTCCAGCAGCTGCTCCGGCAGGGCCCCGCAGTTGATCGCCACGAAGGGGCGGTCGGCCCGCCGGCTGGCGCGATGGATGGCCCTGGCCATCAGCTCCTTGCCGGAGCCCGAGGGGCCGGTGACCAGCACGCTGACATCGGAGCCCGCCACCATGCGCGCCTGCTCCAGGATGCGTTCCATCTCGGGGCTTCTGGTGATGATCTCGGCGCGCCAGGCGTCGTCGCCCTCGGCGGGTGAGGCCGGCGCCTGGGCCAGCGCCTCGTCGATGGCGGCAAACAGCTCCTCGCGGTCCACCGGCTTGGTAAGAAAGCTGAACACCCCCTGGCGGGTGGCGCTCACCGCATCCGGAATCGAACCGTGGGCGGTGAGCAGGATCACCGGCAGCCCCGGCACCTGGCGCTGCACCTCGCGAAACAGCGCCAGGCCGTCCATCTCGTCCATGCGCAGGTCGGTCAGCACCAGGTCGGGGCGGTCGAGCTCCAGCGCCTTGAGCGCCTCGCGGCCGCTCTCGGCGGTGGTGACCCGGAAGCCCCGGCTCTCCAGGCGCATGCCCAGCAGCTTGAGCAGGCTGACATCGTCATCCACCAGAAGGATGTGGGGGCCGGCACCCCTACCGCCAGCGCCGCGCGCACCCGGCGCCGCTCCGCCGGCCGGACGGGCACTCTGGGCTCGGGCCTGCAGGTGCAGGGGGGTCACGTGCTTCACGTCGTTCTCCTGTCAGTCGGTCTGCTGTCGCAGGTTGATGCTCTGCTCGATGGCGGTGAGCGCCTCGAGCTTCTCGGCCAGGGCGGCGTTCTCCTCCTCCAGCGCCTCGCGCCGGCCCTCGGCGTCGGCCAGTTCGCCACGGGCCTGCTCCAGGCGACCCTTGATGCTGCGCCTCCCCTCCAGCTCGTTGAGCCAGTAGCGCAGCAGCGGCTGGAGCGCCACCGGCGCCGAGGCCAGGTCGGCCTTGTAGAGCTCCGAGGCCTGATCCCACTGGCGTTCGCTGCCCCACCCCAGGGCCACCGCACGCGCCAGGCGCCGCTCGCTGGCGCTGCCCTCGAGCCGAGCCAGGGTCGCCTCTCGCCAGGCGCGATCGCCGCGCTGGGAGGCCAGGCCGAAGGCCACCCAGTCGTCGAGCAGGCAGGCCGGATCGGCAAAGTCGGGGATACCGCCCGGGCAGCCGTCGGACACGCTGTCGGCCGCCGGAGCCGCCTCACGGGTGGAGGGCAGCGCAAAGGGGGCGTCCGGCAGGAGCTCGCAGCCGGCCAGCCAGAGCGCGGCCATGCAGGCGAGCAGGGGGCGAAGGCGCATGACATCAGTTCCTTGCAGGATGGCTCGCCGCATGGGCGAGCGCGGGATTGACGGGGGCATCCGCGGGGGACGCCAGCGGCAGGGTCAGGCGGAAGCAGACGGCCAGCCGGGGGTCCTCCACCAGCTCGAGGCGGCCCTGCTGGATGCGCGCGCAGTCGGCGGCCACCGAGAGGCCGATGCCGGAGCCCTTGAGGGGCCCCTTGCGACGTGCCCGCCCCTGATAGAAGGCCTCGAACAGGCGCGGCCGGTCGGCCTCGGCGATGGGCTCGCCGCTGTTGGCCACCTCCACCTCCAGCCGGTCCCGACGGCGCCGGGCACGGATCTCCAGCACGCCGCCATCCTCCCCGTAGGCGATGGCGTTGGAGACCAGGTTGTCCAGGAGACACGCCGTGGCGACCCGGTCCAGACACCACTCCAGGGGGCCGTCGAAACTGCTGACCACCATGCCCTTGTTGGAGAGCGCCAGGCGGTGCTTGGCGAGCACCTCCCGCACCACGGTGGCAACATCCAGCCGCTCCAGCGTCACCTGCCGGCTGTGCTGCAGCAGGTTGTAGTCGAGGAGCTGCTCGATCAGCCGCTGCAGCTCACCGCCGCTGGCATCGATCAGCTCGAGGATCTCGCGCTGGGACGGCGACAGCTCACCCGCCACCCCGTCGGACAGCAGGGCCGACCCCTCGCGGACGCTGGCCAGCGGCGTCTTGAGCTCATGGGACATGTGGCGCAGGAACTGCTGCTTCTCGGCCTCCAGCTCCTCGAGCCGCGAGGCCAGCCAGTCGAGGCGCTCGTCGAGCTGGACCAGCTCCGCCGGCCCCTGCACCGGACGCGCCGTACTGCGGGGGGCACCGCTGCCGATACCCAGGATACGCCGCTCCAGCTGGCGTACCGGACGGATGATCAGCCAGGAGAAGAGGAGCATGAGCACCAGGCTGGCCGAGACCAGCGCCGCGGTCTGCAGCCACAGGCGCGCCTGTACCGTCTCGGCGCGTTCGCGGATCGTCTCGATGCGGGCATCGATGTGCCGGTTGGTGGCGCGACGCATGGCGTCGGTCCTCTCGGCGAAGGCGGGGAAGATCGTCAGCTGCTCCTGGAACGACGCCAGGGGAAGGTCGGGCAGCCGCTCCAGCACATCGAGCTGGCGTGCCAGCACGGCCACGTCGCCCCCCTCGCCCAGCAGCTCGCGCTGCTCGGCCAGCAGCACCCGGTACTCCTCGAGCCGCTCGGCGTAGATCTCGAGCAGGCTCTCCTGCTCCACCACCGCATACTGGCGAGCGCTGCGCTCGAGCTCCAGTGCCAGGGAGCCCAGGGTCCTGGCACGTCGCGTCTCCTCCACCGCCTGGCGCGCACTGACGTCCGCCAGCCGGGAGAGCTCCGACAGGGCCTGGGCGGCCTGGAACATCAGCACGCCCAGCGGGAGCATCACCACCAGGAAGGCCAGCAGGACAAGCTGAAACAGTGAACGGGGGCGCCAGCGACGCGTCACACGAATGGTCATGTCCAGCGTTCTTTGCAGGAGGGTTGGTGGCAGAAAAGCAGGAGATACCGCCATCTTCATCGACCTTCAGGATACCAGAGTTCTGCCAGCCATCGCGGCGCCATGTTGCCTGCGCTGCCACCCACGCCACTGGCGGACGGAAAAAAAAGGGCCGGCAGAGCCGGCCCAAGTACGCAGGGAACTGAAGGGTCTGGAAAGCGTGCCATTCGAACCGCCTGGCCGGTGCGGCAACGCGCTTTCCATGGGCCCGAAGGCCCCGAAGCCATGCGACCCCATCTGCTGCCAGGGGCTGGGGCCCCATGCGGATGCCATGCCTTGCGACACGCCACCCTGCTTCGTCTTCGGCACCACCGCCCCGGCCAGGCCGGAGGCGATGCTGCGCTGTTCGATCCCCCCGGAGGGGGAGAGGCATCCATGCCAGGGCATCCTTGCCCATAGAGGTACGCGTCCTTGACCGCGTCGGTACCCGTCTCATCGCAACCTTGAGTCACACATCGCTAGGAGCAGACGCTGGTCGCCTCGAGGTCCGGCACGCACAGGGCAGTGATTGCCTGTCCCCCTTGGCGACCGAGGACGATTCGAGCCGTAATGAATCGTCCTCGTTGCTCGCCAAGTATATTGCCAACACCGTGCCAGAAATCCTGACAATTGTTTAAAATCAACAGGTTGATAATCGCCAAAAGGCTTCTCCCGCCAGGGCATGGCCGAAACGGACCGCTGCGACGGGATAATCGGGGCGATTTCGTTGCCACATGGCGACACCCGATTCGAGAGACCAGAAAAACAATTCATAATCAATCAGATAAGACGTCGCCCGCTGGCGACACTGCGCGAGCGGGCGACGCATGATGGCGACACTCCGGCAGGCAAGGCTGCGCGCCGGGGGAAGCGATGGCGCTCAGCCGCGCCCGGGGGAGAGCGCCTTGATCAGCACCTTGGACTTGCGGGCGTGGTTGTAGGTGTCCCGACGCAGCGGCGGCAGGGCCTCCAGCTCGGCCAGGCGAAAGCCGTGCTCGAAGAACCAGTGGGCGGTGTGGGTGGTCAGGGCAAACAGCGAGGTCAGCCCCTGCCGGCGGGCGCGCCGCTCGATGTCCGCCAGCAGCAGCTCTCCGCGGCTGCCGCCGCGGTAGTCGCCGTGCACCGCCACGCAGGCCAGCTCGCCCATGTCGGCGTCGCTGAAGGTGTGCAGGGCCGCGCAGCCGATGATCATGCCGTCGCGCTCGATGACCAGGTAGTCGTCGATCTCGTGCTCGAGGCGCTCCCGGGAGCGCGGCACCAGCATGCCGCGATGCTCCAGGGGCTCGAGCAGCTCCAGCAGGCCGCCGATATCGGCCAGCTCCGCCGGGCGCAGCTGCTCGTAGCGGTGCTGGGTGATCATGGTGCCCACCCCGTCCCGGGTAAAGAGCTCCCCCAGCAGGGCGTCATGGTCATGCCAGGAGAGCAGGTGGGTCCTGGCCACGCCGTGGCGAGCGGCCTGGCAGGCCGCCTCGAGATGGCGTGCCAGCTCGCTCCCCGGCTCGGCAGCGGCCAGCAGCGGCTCCGCCTCCGCGGGGGTGAGCTGGCGCTGCATCTGGCCGCTCTGGTCGAACAGACCGCTGGCCTCGCCCAGCAGGATCAGCTTGTCGGCTCCCAGGGCCATGGCGGCATGCTGGGCCACGTCCGAGGCGTTGAGGTCGAAGACCTCTCCGGTGCTGGAGAAGCCCAATGGCGGCAGCACCACCAGCGAACCCCGCTCCAGCAGCCCCTGGATGGCACCGGCGCGCACCCGCCGCACCTCGCCGCTGCGATCGAAGTCGATGCCCTCACGCACCCCCAGCGGCTTGGCCATCACCAGGTTCCCGGAGACCGCGGTGAGCTCCACCCCGTGCATCGGGGTGTTGGGCAGGCCGAGCGACAGCCGCGCCTCCAGCCAGAGCAGCTGTTCGGCGGCGACCCGCTCGATGGAGCCCATCACCGCCTCGTCGGCGATCCAGCGCCCCTGATGCTGACGCGGGGCGACACCGGCGTCATCCAGCGCCTGCTGCACCTGGGGACGAATGCCGAACACCACCACCAGCCGCACGCCCAGGGTATGCAGCAGCGCCAGGTCCTGGATCAGCTGCTCCCCTCGCCCGCGCGCCATGGCCTCGCCCTCGATCAGGATGACGAAGGTGCGCCCGCGGTGGGCGTTGATATAGGGCGACGAGTTGCGGAACCAGTCGACGAAGGGGAAGCGTGTATCCAAGTACCTCACTCCAGACGAGGATGGGGAAGGGGACGGCGGAGACTCGAGAATAGCAGAGCGGGGAAGGCCGCGGCACCGCCCCGGAAAGCGACCGGGCCCGCGACAGCGCGGGCCCGGTGCTGTTGCGAAGCGCCGGCGGCTAGCCGAAGATCCCCTTGAAGGTGAAGAAGAAGAGGATGGAGAGCCCGGCGCCGGCCGGCAGGGTGATCAGCCAGGACATCACGATGGTGCCGATCACGCCCAGGTTGAGCGCCGCCATGCCCCGGGCCAGGCCCACCCCCAGCACCGCCCCCACCAGGGTGTGGGTGGTCGAGATCGGCAGGCCGGTGCCCGAGGCCAGCACCACGGTGGAGGCAGCGGCCAGGGTGGCGGCGAAGCCACGACTGGGGGTGAGCTCGGTAATGCCGGTGCCCACCGTGGCGATCACCTTGTGGCCATAGGTGATCAGGCCGAAGACGATGCCCCCGCCGCCCAGCACCAGCACCCACCAGGGCACCAGGGCGGCGCTGTCGATGACGCCATCGCTGCGCACCACGCTGATCACCGCGGCCAGCGGGCCGACGGCGTTGGCCACGTCATTGGAGCCGTGGGCGAAGGCCATGGCGCAGGCGGTAAAGATCATCAGCACGCCGAAGACCCGCTCCACGTTGCTGAAGCCGAAGTGGTCGTCGGCGCGGCGCTCGTACTTCACCCGGCGCTCCATGAGGATGCCGAGCCCCATGATGGCCAGCCCCAGCAGGATGGCGAGCAGGAAGCTCTGGCCGAAGCTGAGGTCGAGGCCCACATGGGCAAGGCCCTTGGTCAGGGTCACCATGGCGACGATAAAGCCCACCAGGAAGACGTAGACCGGCACATAGCGCTTGGCGGCGGCGAAGGGGTCATGGGACTCGAAGATCAGGTGCTGCACCGACTTGAAGAGCACGAAGGCGATGGTGCCGGCCAGCACCGGCGAGACCACCCAGCTCGAGGCGATGGTGCCCACCTTCCCCCAGGCCACCGCCTCCAGGCCCAGCCCCACGGCACCGAAGCCGACGATGGCGCCGACGATGGAGTGGGTGGTCGAGACCGGCCAGCCCTTGGCCGAGGCGATGAGCAGCCAGATGGCCGCCGCCAGCAGCGCCGAGAGCATGCCGTAGACCAGGAACTGAGGATCGGCCTCGAGCAGCTCGGGGTCGATGATGCCGCCGCGGATGGTCGCCGTGACCTCGCCGCCGGCCAGCCAGGCGCCGAGGAACTCGAAGATGACGGCGATGATGATCGCCTGCTTGATGGTGATGGCACGGGAGCCCACCGAGGTGCCCATGGCGTTGGCCACGTCGTTGGCACCGACACCCCAGGCCATGAAGAAGCCGAACAGGCAGGCCAGGATGATGAAGATTTCGCCGTGCTGCGCGATGATCGACATAGGGGTTGGTTCCTATGTGGCTTGTCGGGAGTGGCGTGCGTCGCTCGCCCGGCGGCGCCGGGCAGGCGATAGGGGATCAGCGGGCCGTGAGGATCTGCAGACGGCTGCCGACACGCTCGGCGCGATCGGAGAGCTCCCCGACCCAGTCGATGATCTTGTAGAGGAAGATCACGTCCACCGGCGGCAGCTCGCTCTCCAGCCCGAAGAGCTGGCGGCGGATCGCCACCTGCTGGCCGTCGGCCTGCTGCTCGAGCACGTGGAGCTCGCGGATCAGGCGATGCATGACATCGGAGACATTGCGGCCGAAACCGGACTCGAGGAGCGCCTCGAGCTCCTCCATGGCCTGGCGGGCCTGGGCCACGCAGGCCACCGCGGTGCGCATGTAGTCGCGCATCGGCTGCGCCAGGGGCTCGGGCATCCGCATGCTGCGGCCGAGCATGATGCCGGTGATGTCGCGCACCTTGTTGGCCATCTTGTCCTGCACGCTGACCAGCTCCAGCAGGTCGGAGCGGGAAACGGGCAGGAAGAGGGTGCTGGGCAGGTTGAGGCGCAGCTCGGTCTTGAGCTCATCCGCCTCGTGCTCCAGCCGCGTGATGGTCTCGCGGACCCGCGCGGCCTCGCCCCAGTCGCCGGCCAGCGTGGCCTCGAAGAAGGGCAGCAGCTGGTCGGCGCACTCGTTGGCCTTGACGATATGCGCCAGCAGCGGCTGGAATGGCGAGCGACCGAACATCGCCGAGAATGGGTTGGGTGTCACCATGGGATTCTGTCGGCTTGGGAAATGGCGGCGACAGTATAGAGCTCCCCCCCGGCAGCGTCATGAAAAAATCATCCGGACGTCATCACAGCGAGACACCATTGTCATGAGTCATGAGATCGAGCTGAAGCTCGCCCTGGGACCGGAAGGCCCGGACGCACTGCGCCGACACCCGCTGCTGGCGACGGCATCGCCGGTCAGGCAGCGGCTCGGCAACACCTACTTCGACACCCCCGACGGCGACCTCGAGGCCGCCCGCATGGCGCTGCGCCTGCGCCGCATCGACGGGCGCACCCTGCAGACGGTCAAGACCCGCGGCGAGGGCGGCGGCGGACTCTCCCGCCGCGGCGAGTGGGAGTGGGAGGTAGCGGGCCCGGGGCTGGACCTGGCGGGGCTTGCGGGGCTGCCGCCGGCGGAGCTGGGCCGCGAGGTGCTCTCGCGGCTCGCGCCGCGCTTCACCACCGACTTCCACCGGGAGACCTGGCGAGTGGAGCACGCCGGGGCTCGCATCGAGGTGGCCCTGGACGAGGGGGAGATCCTGGCCGACGGCCGGCGGGTGGCGATCCGCGAGCTGGAGCTGGAGCTCAAGGCCGGCGAGCCGGAAGCGCTCTGGTCCCTGGCCGAGGCCCTGGCCGAGTCGGTGCCGCTGCGCCCGGCGGATACCAGCAAGGCGGCCCGGGGCGGCGCCCTGCTGCGCGGTACCTGGAAGCTCCCCGAGGGCGTAGCACCCTCCGCCTGGCTGCATCGCGCCGTGGTGGCCCTGGACGCCCTGGCCGATACCGGCGAGGCGCACTGGCGGGAGGCGGCCCGGGACGACCTGGCCGGGCTGGCCGAGGCGAGCGGCGGCGAACTCGGCGAGGCGGCCCGGCGGCTGGCCGAGGGGCTGAACCGCGCCGACTGGCTGGCGCCCCCCTTCGGCCTCGACTTCCTGCGCCTGGCCCGCCAGCTGCCCGCCGACCGTCCGTTGGGCTGACTGGCGAGCCATCGGTACCCAACCCACCCACAGAGGGAGCCTGATGAACCTCGAGATCAAGCCCGGTGGGGAAGGCCTGCGCACCCGGGTCTTCCAGATCATCTTCGAGTCGGACACCCCGGCCGCCAAGGGCTTCGATATCGCGCTGATCGTGATGATCCTGGCCAGCGTGCTGGTGGTGATGCTCGACAGCGTAGAGGCCTTCCACGTCGAGTACGGCACCCTCTTCCTGTGGCTGGAGTGGGGCTTCACCATCGCCTTCACCCTGGAGCTGGCGGTACGCCTCTACTGCCTAGAGCGCCCGCTGCAGTACCTGAGGAGCTTCTACGGGGTGGTGGATGTCGTCGCCATCCTGCCCACCTGGCTGATGCTGATCGTGCCCGGCGCCCATGCGCTGGTGATCGTGCGGCTGCTGCGGGTGCTGCGGATCTTCCGGGTGCTGCGCCTGATGCAGTTCGTCGGCGAGGGGCGCCTGCTGCTGGAGGCGATGCGCCGCAGCCTTCGCCAGATCTTCCTGTTCTTCTTCAGCATCTTCATGGTGGTGACCATCTTCGCCGCCGCCATCTACCTGATCGAGTCCCACGAGGCGGGCTTCACCAGCATTCCGCAGTCGATCTACTGGGCCATCGTCAGCCTGACCACGGTGGGCTACGGCGACATCGTGCCGGTCACCCCCGTCGGCCAGGCGATCACGGTGCTGCTGATGCTGATCGGCTACTCGATCATCGCCGTGCCCACCGGGGTCTTCTCCGCCCAGGTGATCCGCTCCATCCGCGAGGAGCGCTACTCCGACGAGGCCTGCCCCGGCTGCGGCCACGACCGCCACGAGCGCGGCGCCAGGTACTGCCTGCAGTGCGGCACCTGGCTGGACGAGGACTCCCCCGACCCGAACCTCTCCGAGGAGGAGCAGGAGGCCTGGAAAAAGGCCCGTGAGGAGGCCGATGCGGAGGGGAAGGAAGGCGATGCGCCGCCGGGCTGAGCCGGCGGCCTGGAGCGGCGCTGCTCCTTGCGATTACACCCGGAAGGGTTCGACGTCGCCGCGCCCTTCCCGGAGGATCTTCGGCGGCAGCTCGCGCAGGTCCACCACACTGGTGGGCTCCAGGTGGCAGGCGCCGCCGTCGATGATCAGGTCCAGGTGGGCGTCGAAGCGGTCGCGGATCTCCTCGGGGTCGGTCATCGGCAGCTCCTCCCCCACCGGGATCAGGGTGACGCTCATCAGCGGCTCGCCCAGCGCCTCGAGCAGCGCGTGGGTGATGGCGTGATCCGGCACCCGCACGCCGATGGAGCGCCGCTTGGGGTGCAGCAACAGCCGCGGCACCTCGTTGGTGGCCTGGAGGATGAAGGTGTAGGCCCCCGGCGTGTGGGCCTTGAGCAACCGGAAGACGGCGTTGTCCACCTTGGCGTAGGTGCCGATCTCGGAAAGGTCCGAGCAGACCAGGGTGAAGTTGTGCTTCTCGTCCAGCGAGCGCAGCCACTTGATCTTGTCGATGGCCTTCTTCTCACCCAGGGAGCAGCCCAGGGCGTAGCCGGAGTCGGTGGGGTAGGCCACCACCCCCCCGGAGCGGATGATCTGGATCGCCTGGTCGATGAGGCGCTTCTGGGGGTTGTCGGGGTGAAGCTGGAAGAACTGGCTCATGGTGTCGCTCCCTGTGCAATGGCCATGCATTCGATAGTGAGACTATAGCGCCTCGGCGCCGCGGGTCTCCGCCGGGCCGCCAACGTAGGCCGCCAGCCGCGGGTGGGCCCAGACCGGCGGCGCGGGGGAAGGGGCCGCGGTGCGCGGCGCCGGGCTCATGCTGCCGGGCCGCCAACGCAGGCCGCCAGCCTGGGATGGGTCCAGACCGGCGGGGTGGCGGTGCGCGGCACCGGACTCATGCTGCCGGGGGCCAGGTGGCCGCCGGGAAAATGGAAGTCGCTGCCCAGCGAGGCGAGGAGCTCGCGCTCCTGGAGCTGGCGGGCGAGGTCCCGGGTCGCGTCGGGATTCTGGAAGCCGCTGACCAGCTCCGCCGCCTGGCCGCCCGCCTCCCGGAAGGCATCCAGCAGCAGCCCGCGCTTGCGCCGGGTCAGGCCGTGGCGCAGCGGATGGGCAAGCACCGCCACCCCGCCGGCATCCAGCACCCAGGCCACCGCCTCGCCGAGCTCCGGCCAGTGGGACTTGACGTCGCCGGCCTTGCCGTCGCCCAGGTGCTTGCGAAAGGCCGTCGCCAGGTCGGGCACCAGGCCCGCCGCCACCAGGGCCCGGGCGAAGTCCGGGCGACCCAGGGGGCGCTCGCTGCCGGCCTGCTCCCGGGCCCGGGCCAGGGCGTCGGCGAGCCCCACCTTCTCCAGGCGCTCGGCGATCTTGTGCGCCCGCTGCTCCCGGGCGCTGGCCTGGGCCGCCAGCCCCGCCACCAGGGCGCCGCGGGCCCCCTTCGGCAGCAGCCCCACCACGTGGATGTTGTGGCCCCGCCAGCGGGTAGAGAGCTCGGTGCCGGGGATCAGGGTCAGCCCCTCCCGCTCCGCCGCGGCGGCCGCCTCGGCCACGCCGGCCAGGGTGTCATGGTCGGTGAGCGCCACATGGGTGAGCCCCCGGGCCCGGCACAGCGCCAGCAGCTCGGCGGGCGGCAGGGCCCCGTCCGAGGCGGTGGAGTGCATGTGCAGGTCGATGGGGAGAGGTTCGGCCTCGCCGTCGAAGCGAGCGGGAAGTGGGGGCATTGGCATGACGCCGACCGGCGACTTTGTCAGAATGGGTTTCCATGGTGCGCGCCAGGCCGAGTCCGGTCAATCGCCGGCGCGTTTCGCGGCGCCCGCCGCCCGACCCGAGGAAGCGACTGCAATGCTCTACGCCATCATCAGCGAAGATGTGAACAACAGCCTGGAACGCCGCCTGGCCGCTCGCCCGGACCACCTGGCACGCCTGGAGGCCCTGCGCGACGAGGGGCGCCTGGTGCTGGCCGGCCCCCACCCCGCCATCGACAGCGACGACCCCGGCGAGGCGGGCTTCTCCGGCAGCCTGGTGGTCGCCGAGTTCGACAGCCTCAAGGAGGCCCAGGCCTGGGCCGATGCCGACCCCTACATGATCGCCGGCGTCTACGCCCGGGTCACCGTGAAGCCCTTCCGCAAGGTGCTGCCCTGACCCCCTGAAACACCACGCCGTCCACAGGCAGGTTTTGCACAGAGGCTGTGGATAACACTGTTGAAACGCCGCGGATGCCTTTCGCCAGCCGTGATGAGACGCCGCCGCGGCGCCATCGATCAAGAATCATCCACCCACCGGAGCCCTTCGTGACCGCCGCCCCCGATGGCCTGCCCCCGCTCGCCGCCCTGGAAACCGCCCGCCTCGACTGGCAGCGCGACGCCAGCGGCGAGGCCGCACCGCACTCCGCCGCCTTCGACGACGTCTACTTCTCCCGTCACGACGGCCGCGCCGAGACCGAGCATGTCTTCCTCGGCGGCAACCGCCTGCCCGAGCGCTTCGCCGCCTGGCAGGAGCGGCGCCCCTTCGTGATCGGCGAGACCGGCGTCGGCACCGGCCTCAACATGCTCTGCGCCTGGGCCTGCTTCGATGCCCACGCCCCGGCCGACGCGCGGCTCCACCTGGTCTCCACCGAGAAGTACCCCCTGCGCCGTGAGGACCTCGCCCGGGCCCTCGGCGCCTGGCCCGACCTCGCCCCCCGCGCCGCGGCGCTGGTCGCCCAGTGGCCCGAGCCGGTGGCCGGCGTGCACCGCCTGTGGCTGGATGAGCGGGTCACCCTGGACCTGCACTTCGGCGATGCCGCCGAGCGCCTGGCGCTGCTCGAGGGCCGGGTCGATGCCTGGTTCCTGGACGGCTTCGCCCCGGCGAAGAACCCTGAGATGTGGCGGCCCGAGCTGTTCGAGGCCATGGCGGCCCGCTCGCGCCCCGGCGCCACCTTCGCCACCTTCACCTGTGCCGGCGTGGTCAAGCGGGGCCTGGCGGCGGCGGGTTTCGCCTGGCACAAGGTGCCGGGGTTCGGGCGCAAGCGGGAGATGCTGGCCGGCGAGATCGCCTCGCCCCCCGAGGAGCGGCGCCGCTCACGCACGCCCTGGTTCACGCCGCCTGCCGCCCGTCCACCGCGGCATGTGGCGGTGATCGGCGCCGGCATCGCCGGCGCCAGCGCCGCCGCCGCCCTGGCCCGGCGCGGTGTGGCGGTGACCCTGATCGACCGCTTCGACCGCAGCAGCCTCGGCGAGACCCACCTGCAGGGGGCGCTCTACGTCAAGCTGGCCGTGGACACCAACCTGCAGAGCCGCACCTACCTGGCCGGGCTGCTGCACAGCCGTCGCTGGCTGGAGCGGCTGGACCCCGGCCAGGCGCTGTGGCGCCCCAGCGGCGTGCTGCAGCTGGCCCTGAGCGAGAAGGAGCAGGCCCGCCAGGCGCGCTTCCTGGCCAACCACCCGCTGCCGGAGAGCGTGGTGCGCGGCCTGGACGCCGATGCCGCCGGCAAGGCCGCCGGCATCGAGGTGCCGGGGCCGGCCCTGGACTACCCCGGCGCCGCCTGGGTCAGGCCACTCTCGCTCTGCGCGCGCTTGGCTGCCGCGCCGGGGGTCACCCTTCACCTGGGGGAGGTCACGGCACTGGACGGCGGCCTCGACGGCTGGCGGCTGATCCTGGCCGACGGCGAGCGACTCGAGGTCGACCAGGTGGTGGTCGCCGGGGCCAGCGAGGCCAGCCGCTTCGCCCAGACCGCCGCCCTCCCCCTGCAGCCGGTGCGCGGCCAGGTCAGCCAGCTGCGGCTGCCCGAGGGGGCCCCGGCGCTGGGCCGGGTGGTGTGCGCCGGGGGCTATGTGCCGCCGGCGGCGGATGGCGTGCTCAACTTCGGCGCCACCTTCGCCCCCGGGGAAACCGACACGGCGGAGCGCGCGGCGGACCACGCCGCCAACCTGGCGGAACTCGAGCGCGGCCTGCCCGCCTTCGTCGAGGCGCTACGCGCCGCCGGCGCCGACCTCGCCCCCGAGCACCTCACCGGCCGGGTGGGCGTGCGGGCGGCGAGCCCCGACAAGTCCCCCTACGCCGGGCCGGTGCCCGACGCCGAGGCGTGGCGGAAGGACTATGCCCTCCTGGCCCGGGACGCCACCCGGGTACCGGAGATCCCGGGACGCCACCACGAGGGGCTCTGGGTCAGCGCCGCCCACGGCTCCCGCGGCCTGGCCAGCGCCCCGCTCTGCGCGGAGCTTATCGCCTCGCGGATCTGCGACGAGCCGCTGCCCCTGGAGCAGCCCCTGGCGGACCACCTGCACCCCGGCCGGCGGCTGATCCGCGGCCTGATCAGAGGGAAATAATCAGGCGCTACCCCTCTTCCTCATCATCGGCCAGGTCCCGCCCGAAGGCCCGCCACTGGGCCAGGGTCATCACCTCGGTGAGCTCGGTCTGCAGGTCATGGGCGATGATCAGCTCTTCGCGCTCGAGCTGGCTGCGCAGCTCGGCCACCCAGCCGCGCATCCCCTCGCCGGTGTCGGTGGTGTCGTAGCCCTGGCGGGTGACGAAGGCCTCCAGCAGGGCCTCCAGGGTCTCGGCGGGCAGCATCCGCCAGGGCACCTCGATAAAGCGTCCGCTCATGCGCCGCTCTCCTCGTCGTCACTCCGGTTCATGTCGCGTTCGCCGGCCTCCCAGGCGGCGAGCCGCTCGAGGAAGGCGGTCTCGTCCAGCACCGGCACGCCGAGCTGCATCGCCTTCTCCAGCTTGCTGCCGGCGGCCTCGCCGGCCACCAGCCCCGCGGTCTTCTTCGAGACGCTGCCGGCCACCTTGGCGCCCAGCGCCTGGAGGCGCGCCTTCCCCTGGTCCCGGGTCATGCTCTCCAGGGTCCCGGTGAGCACCCAGGTCTGGCCGACCAGGGGCCGGGGCCGCTCGGCGACGGCCTCCTCCTCCCAGCGCAGGCCGCAGGCGATCAGGTCCTCGATGGTCTCGCGGTTGTGGGGCTGACGGAAGAAGGTGTGCACATGGGTGGCCACGATGGGTCCCACGTCCTCCACCGCCTCCAGCGCCTCCAGCTCCGCTCCCATCAGCGCCTCCAGGGTGCCGAAGTGGCGGGCCAGGTTGGCCGCCGTGGCCTCCCCCACCTCGCGGATGCCCAGGGCGTAGATGAAGCGCGCAAGCGTCGTTGCCCTGGCCTTCTCCAGGGAGGCCACCAGGTTCTCCGAGGACTTCTGCCCCATGCGCGGCAGCGTGGCGAGCCGCTCGGCCTCCAGCCGGAAGAGGTCCGCCGGGGTGGCCACCCAGTCGCGCTCCACCAGCTGCTCGATCAGCTTCTCGCCGAGCCCGTCGATGTCCAGCGCCCGGCGTGAGGCGAAGTGCTTGAGCGCCTCCTTGCGCTGGGCGGGACAGTAGAGGCCGCCGGAGCAGCGCGCCACCGCCTCGCCCTCCAGGCGCTCGACCTGGGAATCGCAGACCGGGCAGCGTTCGGGGAAGCGGATCGGCCGGGCATCCGCCGGACGCTCCGCCTCCACTACCCGCACCACCTGGGGAATCACGTCGCCGGCCCGGCGAATGGCCACGGTGTCGCCGATCATGACCCCGAGGCGGGCGATCTCGTCGGCATTGTGCAGGGTGGCGTTGGAGACGGTGACGCCGGCCACCGAGACCGGCTCCAGGCGCGCCACCGGGGTGATGGCGCCGGTGCGCCCCACCTGGAACTCCACGTCGTTGAGCCGGGTGGTCTGCTCCTGGGCGGGGAACTTGAAGGCGATGGCCCAGCGCGGCGCCCGGGAGACGAAGCCCAGCTCCCGCTGCAGGCGCAGGTCGTCCACCTTGATCACCACGCCGTCGATGTCGTAGCCGAGGCCGTCGCGCCGCTCGCCCAGGCGCCGGCAGTAGTCGATCAGCCCCTCGGCGCCGCGCACCACGGCGAGCTCGCTGCTGGTGCGAAAGCCGAAGTCGCCGAGGTGGGCCATCAGGGCGCTGTGGCTGGCGTCCCCCGGGTCGGGCTCAACGCGGGCCACCTGGTAGGCGGTGAACTCCAGCGGGCGGCTCGCGGTGACCCTGGGGTCGAGCTGGCGCAGGCTGCCGGCAGCGGCGTTGCGGGGGTTGGCGAAGACCTTGCCCTCCTCGGCCCGGGCCCGCTCGTTCATCGCCTCGAAGCCGGCGTGACTCATGATCACCTCGCCGCGCACCTCGAGAAGCGCCGGGGCCGTCTCGCCGCGCAGCCTGAGCGGCACCGAGCGCAGGGTACGCAGGTTGGAGGTGATCCCCTCCCCCGTGCGACCGTCGCCCCGGGTGGCGCCGCTGACCAGCCGGCCGTTCTCGTAGACCAGCGAGACCGCGGCCCCGTCGAGCTTGGGCTCGCAGCAGAAGTCGAGGGCGCCCGGGTCGCACTCCAGGCGCTCCGCCACCCGCTCCACGAAGGCAGCCAGCTCCTCCTCGCTGAAGGCGTTGTCCAGGGAGAGCATGGGCACCGCATGCCGGATCTCGGGGAAGCCGGCATCCGGCGGCGCCCCCACCCGCTGGGTGGGCGAGTCCGGCGTCACCAGCTCGGGATGCTCGGCCTCGATCTCCTCCAGGCGGCGCAGCCGGCGGTCATAGTCGGCGTCGGTGAGGGCCGGGTCGTCGAGGACGTAGTAGCGGTAGTTGGCGTCGTCGAGTTCGGCGCGCAGGCGCGCCACCTCGTCGAGGAGCTGCGGATCAGGCTGGGGCATCATCTCGTGACTCTTGGTCCATGGCGGGCACGACGGGCGACCAGCTTACCAAAGCAACGACCCCCGGTGGGATGTACCGGGGGTCGTTGGCTTTCCGCTGGCCGCTGGGCGCCGGGCGCTAGTTCACCTGATAGCGGTAGAGGCGGTGGCGACGCACGAACTCCTGCACGCGCTGACGGGCGAACTCCACGGTCTGGGCGGTCATCACGCTCTGGTTCTCGTCCTTCAGCTCGCCGCCGAGGTTGCGCACGACCACCATGGCGGTCTCCACCATGGCCTCGAAGGCCATGGAGACGTCCTCCGCGCCCGGCAGCGGCATCAGCAGGGTGATCCCCGGGGTGCGGAACTCGTCCATGGCGGTGATGGGGAAGGTCCCCGGCTTGACCACGTTGACCATGGAGAACTGCAGGCGGCTCTCCGGGTCCTCGGTCTCGAAGCGGTGGAAGACGCCCATGTCGCGGTCGTAACGCAGGCCGCAGGCGAGCATCAGGTCGAGGAGCGCGGCACCGGAGAAGCCCTCCTCCTCCCGCGACATCACGCTGATCACGACGAGTTCATCCGCCGCCCCCAGAGTCTCCCGGGCATGGGCCGCACTGACGTCGTGGCGGAGCGCCTTCTCGAGCACCGGGTGCACGTGCACCTTGTCGCTCTGGAGAGGCTCCTCGACGGCCTGGGGCTCATCGTCGGCGGCCAGCTCGGCGCGCTGCGTCCGGGAAGGGGCAAAGAGCGGATCATTCTCGTCGGCCTCGGCGGCGGCCCGGGCCTCGAGGCGTGCCTGCTCGCGCTCGGCCTCGGCCTGTTCCCGTGCCAGGCGCTGACGCTCGGCCTCGAGGGCGGCCTTATCCGCCTTCTCCTTATCGCGGCGCGCCCTCTCCTGACGCTTCTGCTCGCGACGTTCGGCGAGGCTCTTCTGCAGGGAGGCGCCGAAACGCTGCACGGAGGCCCCCATGCGCTTCGAGCCGCTCTTCAGGGAGTCTCCCATGCCCTCCAGATCCACCAGGCGATAGCGCTCGTCGTCCGGGTAGTCGTCATGGTCATCGGGATCCGCCGCCAGGGGCTCGTCGCCGCGGCCGGTGCTCGCAGCCGGCTCGTCATCCAGCGCGGAAAGGCTCGGTTCCCGGCGGGCCGGCGTCTCGGCCGGCGCCGGATCGGCCTCCCTGGCAGAGGGCCCGGCAGCGGCACCTGCCGCCCGGGCCTCGGCAGCCGATGCCGCCACCCTGGAGCCCTCGGGAGCCGGGGCGGCGGACTCCCCGGCCTCGCCTAGGGCGGTCTCCCCCCCGGCTTCGCCCGACTGGCTTGTCGTGCCCTCCCCTCGGCTGGCCTCGGCCTGCTGGCGGAAACCGGCCAGCACCCGAGACGGGCCGGGGTGCTCCTGGCGCTCCAGCTTGGGTTTGGGCTGCACACGGCTGTAGTCCGCGGGCCTGACGACTCGCGCCCCTCCGTTGGGCAGTTCCCAGTTGATCTCGGCCTCACGGGCCGCCGATTCGGGGTCGTGCTCGCGGGTGTCGTCCGCCACCTGATCGAGACGGGGAACACGCCGCTGGCGCTGAAGGCGACGCACCCCATCCACCACGATGAGGGTCACCAGCGCCAACCCCAGGATGATCAGCCACTCTCTAAGTTCCATGGGTCGTCAGCCTTTCGCTTAGGCGCCATGCCTGATGGTTGTCCGTCCATAGCATAGCGCGATCGCTGAAAAAGGGGCCACTTTTTTTAATTGTCAACCCTTCGGGATTTTGTCCTCCGAGTCGCCACCGGCCCGCGCAATCGCCCCTCGATGATTCCCATGCATCCATGCAATGCAGCATGCTATCTCTCCTTGTTACCCCTTTTATGGTCCGGCTTCAAGTCCGTCAGGCCTCGGCCAGGGCCGCGGCCTCCTCGACATCCACCGATACCAGACGCGATACCCCCGGTTCCTGCATGGTGACCCCCATCAGGCGATCCCCCGCCTCCATGGCGATCTTGTTGTGGGTGATATAGATGAACTGGACGCTCTCCGACATCTCCTTCACCAGCCTGGCATAGCGCCCCACGTTGGCGTCATCCAGCGGCGCATCCACCTCGTCGAGCATGCAGAAGGGCGCCGGGTTGAGCTGGAAGATGGCGAAGACCAGCGACAGCGCCGTCAGTGCCTTTTCGCCGCCCGAGAGCAGGTGGATGGTGCTGTTCTTCTTGCCCGGCGGCCTGGCCATGATCGCCACCCCCGTCTCCAGCAAATCCTCGCCGGTGAGGGTCAACCATGCGGTTCCGCCGCCGAAGACTCGTGGAAAAAGCGACTGCAGGCCGGCGTTGACCCGCTCGAAGGTGTCGCGGAAACGGGCCCGGGTTTCCTGGTCGATGCGCCGGATCGCCCGGTCGAGAGTCTCCAGCGCCTCGCTGAGTTCGGCATGCTGGGCCTCCAGGTAGTCCCGCCGCTCGGCCTGCTGGTCGTACTCCTCGATGGCCGCCAGGTTGATGGCCCCCAGGCGGCGAATCCGCTCCCCCAGCTCCTCGAGGCGGGTCTGCCAGGCGGACTCGGTGGCGTTGGGATCGAGCGTCTCGGCCAGCGCAGGCTCCTCGTGGCCGAGCTCGCGCAGCTGCTCATCCTGGGTCTCGGCCTTGAGCCGCAGCGCCTGGACCTGCATGCGAGACTCCTGGAGACGCTCGCGGATCCCCTCGAGGCTGCGCTCATGGCCCTGGCGGGCCTGCTCATCCTCGCGCAGGCGCTCGACCAGTTCGGCGGCGCGTGCCCGCACCGCATTGAGGGCGCGCTCCTCGCGCTCGCGACGATCAAGCAGCTCGTCGAGCCGTTCGCGACGCTCCTCGCCAGGCTCGCGCAGCAGCTCGCGCTCCTCCTCGAGCTCCTCGAGGCGCCCCGCCAGCCGCTCGCGGGCATCGCCGGCCCGGCCCCGCTGCTCGGCCAGGCCGCTGCGCTCGGTGGCGAGGCGCTCCTGCTCCAGGGCCAGCCGCTGCAGCTGCTCGGCCAGGGGGCGCTGGCGACTGCGCAGCGAGGCGAGCCGCTCCCGGGCCGACTGGCGCTCGCGCTCCAGGCGCTCCCGACGCTCGGCGCCCTCCTCCAGGCTTGCCATGGCCTGCTGCCAGAGGTCACGGGCCTCCTCGATGGCGAGCCGGGTCTCCTCCCGCGCCTCGGCGAGGCCGGCGAGCTCCTCGGCCAGCTCGGCGGCGCGCCCTTCCAGATGCTCCAGCCGGCTGGCCAGGCCGCTCTCCTGGACGGCGAGCTGCTGGCGACGCTGATCCAGGTCGCGCTCTTCCAGGCGGCAGCCCTCGAGGTCGACCTCGGCCCTTTCCACCGCCTCGGCGGCCTCCGCCAGGCGCTGCTCCTGCTCGGCCAGTCCGGCCTCGACCCGGGCGAGGGCCTCCTGCACCTCGGCGTGCCGACGACGGCTGACCAGCAGCGCATCGGGCCCCTCGCCCTGGCCGCGGTGACGCACCCAGCCCCGGCCCAGCCAGAGGCCATCCGGGGTGATCAGGCTCTCGCCGGGCGCCAGGCCGTCCCGGGCGGCCCAGGCCGCCGCGCGGCTCTCCACGCAGCGAATGGGGGCCAGCCACCGGGCCGCGGCGCCCGCCCCCCGGACCCGGGCGGACAGGCGGTCGTCGCCATGCCCGGCCGACGCCTCCTCGTCGAGCCGCTCCTCGACCAGCCCCAGCTCGGCCGGGGCGGGAACCCCGCTGCCCGCGCCGGTGGCCGGCACCAGCCTGGCCCGCAGCCAGGGGGCCAGCACCCAGGAGACGGCGGCCTCCCAGCCCGGGGCAACGGCGAGGCACTCGCCCAGCCGGGGCGCCTCGGCCAGCCCCTGCTCGGCCAGGTAGGCCTCCAGGGCCTGGTCATGGTCGGCCAGGCCGGCCTGGATCAGCGCCTCCAGGGAGGCGAGCTCCCCGGCCAGCTCGCTACGGCGCTGGCGGTCGGTCTCCCGGGCCAGCTCCGCGGCGCGCGAGGCTTCACGGGCCTCGTCCCGGGCAAGCGCCCGCGCCTCCCGGCGGGCCTCCAGGCTCTCCCGGGCCAGCTCCAGCTCGGCCAGGCGCTCGGCAATCTCGCCGCGCTGTTCGGACAGCAGGGCGATGTCGGGCAGCTCCTCGTGCTGCTGCCGGCGGCGGGACTCGTCGGCGGCAAGCCGCTCGAGGCGAGCCTCCAGCTCGCGCAGCCGGTCCTGGCTGCGTTCGGCCTCGCGACTGGCGCTGCGCCACTGCTCGCTGAAGGCCTCCCAGGCCGCCTCGGCCTCCTCGGCCTCGGGCTCGGCCTCCTCCAGGGCCGCCTCCAGCTCCTCGAGCTGCTCGGCCAGGGCCTCGCGCTCGGGCACCAGGGTCTCCAGGCGCTCCTCCAGGCGCAGCAGGCGTTCGCCGTCATCCTCGCCGAGGCGGTCGAGCTCCTGAAGCTCGCGACGGGCGGCCTCGAGGTCCCGGGCCAGCTGGGCATCCCGGCTGCGAGCATGCTCCAGGTCCTGCTCGAGGCGAGCGATGGCGGTGGTGGTCTCGAAGAAGCGCGCCTGCTCGGCGTCGAGCTCCACGGCGAGGCGGTCGTGGTCGGCCCGGGCCTCCTCGAGGCGGGTCTCGCACTGACGCAGCCCCAGCACCTCGCGCTCCACCGCCGTCTCCAGCTCCCGGACGCGGCTCTCCTCCTCGCCCTGGCTGGCGCGCAGGGCACGGGCGCGCAGCAGCGCCAGCTCACCCTTGAGCCGGTGCTCCTCGTTCTTGAGCTGCTGATAGCGGCGGGCCGCCTCCGCCTGGCGCCTGAGGCGCTCGAGCTGCTTGTCGAGCTCCTCGCGGATGTCCTCCAGGCGCTCCAGGTTCTCCTGGGTGCGGCGCATGCGGTTCTCGGTCTCCCGGCGGCGCTCCTTGTAGCGGGAGATGCCGGCGGCCTCCTCCAGGGTGGCGCGCAGCTCCTCGGGGCGCGCCTCGATCAGCCGCGAGATCATGCCCTGGCCGATGATCGCATAGGAGCGCGGGCCCAGGCCGGTGCCCAGGAAGAGGTCGGCGATATCGCGACGGCGACACTTCTGGCCGTTGAAGAAGTAGCTGGACTGCGCCTCCCGGGTGACCAGGCGCTTCACCGCGATCTCGGCGTACTGGGCGTAGGGGCCGCCCAGGCTGCCGTCGCGGTTGTCGAAGAGCAGCTCGATGGAGGCCTGCCCCACCGGCTTGCGGCCGGTGGAGCCGTTGAAGATGACGTCGGTCATCGACTCGCCGCGCAGGGTCTTGGCGGAGGACTCCCCCATGACCCAGCGCACCGCGTCGATGATGTTGGACTTGCCGCAGCCATTGGGCCCGACGATGGCGGTCATGTTGCCCTCGAAGGGCACCGTGACCGGGTCGACGAAGGACTTGAAGCCGACCAGGCGTATCGACTTGAGACGCATCAGCGCCTAACCGTCGGCGTCATTCGAAGACACGGTCGACCACCACCTCGACGGGGTCGCCGTCGGTGGCCCCCACCGGCACGCCCTCCCGGTCGCCAAAGAGGTCGCCGGCCTGGGGCGTGGCATCGCCGCTGGCCGAGACCCGCACCATCAGGCGCGCCTCGCGCACCTGGGCCAGGCTCGCCTGGGGCGACATGGCGTTGCGCTCGTCGAGCACCACCTCCACGGGCAGCTCCTCGGCGCGGAACTGGGCCACGGCCAGGGGCGGCAGTTCGCCCTCCAGGTCCCGGGCCACCACGAAGACCGTGGCCTGGTCACTCAGGCGCCCCTCGAGGGACGCGTCCAGGCTCACCCGGACGCGAATGCCGGCGCCCTGGGCCTCGCCCATCACCGGCTCGGCCTCCGGCGCCACGCCCAGGCGCTCCTGGGCGATGCGGATCCCTTCACGCAGCGCCTCGCCGGAACCGGGGTCGGTCATGCCGGCGATGGCGCGCCGCCAGTAGTCGATAGCGGCCTCGTAGTCGCTGCGATCGAAGGCCTCGATGCCGAGCACGCCCAGCACCGTGGGCTGGCTGGAGTCGAGCGCCAGGGTCTCGTCCACCAGCGCCTGGACCCGGGGAGTGAGCTGGCGGTCGGCCACGAAGAACTCGATCTGGGCCAGGTTACCGAGCAGCGATGGGTGGCGCCCCTCGATCTCGATCAGGCGCTCCAGGGCGCGGATGGCCTGGGGGCCCTGGCCCATGTCGCGATAGAGCGGAAACAGCGCGGCCCAGACGTTGGGGTTGTCGGGCTGGCGGACCGCCTGCTCCTCCAGGCGCTCGATCATCATCGGCAGCGAGGCTTCGGGGTGGTTCTGCACCTCCTCCTGCACCGCCAGCAGCGTCAGGTCGCCCTCGGCCCCCTCACGCTGATACCAGATCACGCTGGCGGCCACCACCAGCACCATCACCACCGGCACGGCCAGCCGGCCGGAGGCCGAGGCCTTGAGCGGCGCGCGCTTCAGCTTCTCGGTGTCCTCGAGGAGGCTGCGCTCGAGCTCCAGGCGGTCCTCCTCGTAGCGGGCCTGATCGATATCGCCGCGCTCGAGAGCGGCTTCCAGGGAGGCCAGGCGGCGCTGGAAGATGGCCACGTTCTGCTCGGCGGTGCGATCGCTGGCCTCGTAGTCACGCTGGGCGTCATGCAGCGCCCGGGCGCGGCGCAGCGGCGCCACCAGCAGCCACAGGGCGGGCAGCAGCAGCAGCGCGAAGGCAATCCATAACAGGGTCATTCGGTTCTCTCGCGGTTGATCAGGGCTTGCAGGCGAGCACGCTCCTCCTCGGAGAGCGCCTGGGCGGAGGCGGTCTTGCGCGACCTCACGATCAGGGCCACCAGGATGGCGCCCAGCACCACCAGGCCGGCCGGCAGGCCCCAGAGCAGGAAGGTGCGCCCCTCCAGCCTCGGGTTGTAGAGCACGTAGTCACCGAAGCGCTGCACCATGTGGTCGCGGATCTCGATATCCGAGACCCCCTCCTGGAGCAGCAGGTAGATGCGGTCGCGCATGTCGGCGGAGACCGGCGCGTCGGAGTCGTTGATCGCCTGGTTCTCGCAGGTTGGGCAGCGCATCGAGGCGGTCAGGCTGCGGTAGCGCTGCTCCATGATCGGGTCGTCGAACTCGCGCACCTCGATGGCAGCCGCCTGGACGGCTCCGGCCAGGAGCAGCAGCACCAGGGGCGTCAGCAGGGTTCGTATCAGCGCCATTTCTCCACCTCCGGCAGGATCTTGTCGCGCACTTCTCCCGGCGAGATATAGCCGACATGGTGATAGCGAATCACCCCGTCGGCATCCACCAGGAAGGACTCCGGCGCGCCGAACACGCCGAGCTCGAAGCCCAGCTCGTTGTCGGGATCGAAGATATTGATCTCGAAGGGGTTGCCGAACTCCTCCAGGAAGCCGAGCCCCTTCTCGCGGGTATCCTTCCAGCTGATGCCCACCGTGCGAACCCCGTGACGGTGGGCCAGGTCGAGCAGCTGCGGCATCTCGCGCTTGCACTCCGGGCACCACTCCCCCCAGACGTTGACCAGGGTCAGCTCGCCGGTGGTGAAGAGCGAGCGGTCGACCCGGCGCTCCGGGTCCTCCAGGGTCGCCAGATCGAACTCCGGGAAGTCCCGCGCCATCAGCGCCGACTCGCGGTGGAAGGGGTTGAGCGACAGCCCCTGATAGAGGAACAGCGACAGCGCCAGGAAGCCGATCAGCGGCAGCAGCAGCAGCAGGCGACGCTTCATGCGGTTGCCTCCTTGCCCTTGCCGGCAGAGGCCTTGAGGGCGGCCTCCTCAGGGTCGGGGGCCGTGACCAGGCGACGGTAGCGCTTGTCGTAGACGGCCAGCACGCCGCCGAAGGCCATCAGCAGGCCGCCGAGCCACATCCAGCGCACGAAGGGCTTGTACTGGACGCGCATGGCCCAGGTGCCGTCACCCAGGTCCTCCCCCATGGCGACGTAGAGGTCGCGGAAGAGGCCGGGGCGCAGCGCCACCTGGGTCATCGGCATGCCGGTGGCGATGTAGAGCCGCTTCTCCGGCGTCATGGTGAAGCTGCGCTCGCGGTCGCCGCGCCGCACCTCGAGCACCGCCCGGTCGGCCAGGAAGTTGGCGCCCCGGCGGCTGGTCAGCTCCGTCATGGAGAAGGTGTAGCCGGCCACCTCCACGCTGTCACCGGGCCCCATGCGCACGTTGCGCTCGATCTCGTAGTTGGAGACGACCGCGATCCCGACGATGGTCACCGCCACGCCGAGGTGGCCGAGCTGCATGCCCCAGTAGGCCAGGGAGAGCTTCTTCAGGCCGGCGCCCAGGGAGCTGGCGTGGCGGGTCTTGTCGTAGAGGTCGCGCAGCATCGGCAGCACGATCCAGAGCGCGGCGATCAGGCCGATGGCCACCGGTGCGCTCCAGCGGTCGGCGAAGACCAGCGGCAGCGCCGCCCCCAGCACCACGGCCACCGCCGCGGCGAGCCACAGCCGCTTGACCAGCAGGCCGGGCGCGGTCTCCTTCCAGCGGGCGACGGGCCCCATGCCCATGAAGACGCACATGATCAGGGTCAGGGGCACGAAGAGCGCATTGAAGTAGGGGGGGCCCACGCTGATCTTGCCCAGGTCCAGGGCGTCGAGCAGCAGCGGATAGACGGTGCCCATCAGCACGGTGACCGTCATGATCACCAGCATGATGTTGTTGATCAGCAGCAGGGCATCCCGGGAGAGCCAGGTGAAGCCCACCTTGTGGCTCACCCGCGGGGCGCGCAGGGCGAAGATCAGCAGCGACAGGCCGACGGTGATCCCCAGCAGCACCAGGATGAAGAAGCCCCGGGAGGGATCGTTGGCGAAGGCGTGCACCGAGGTGAGCACCCCGGAGCGCACCAGGAAGGTGCCGAGCAGCGACAGCGAGAAGGTGGAGATCGCCAGCAGGAGGGTCCAGCTCTTGAAGGCGCCGCGCTTCTCGGTCACCGCCAGGGAGTGCATCAGGGCGGTGCCGGTCAGCCAGGGCAGCAGGGAGGCGTTCTCCACCGGATCCCAGAACCACCAGCCGCCCCAGCCCAGCTCGTAGTAGGCCCACCAGCTGCCCAGCGCGATGCCCACGGTGAGGAAGGCCCAGGCCAGGTTGGTCCAGGGGCGTGCCCAGCGCGCCCAGGCGGCATCCAGGCGTCCGCCCAGCAGGGCGGCGATGGCGAAGGCGAAGACCACCGAGAAGCCCACGTAGCCCATGTAGAGCATGGGCGGATGCAGGATCAGGCCGATGTCCTGGAGCAGCGGGTTGAGGTCCGAGCCGTCCGCCGGCATGTGGGGCAGGATCCGCTCGAAGGGGTTGGAGGTGACCAGGATGAAGAGCAGGAAGCCCACGCAGACCATGCCCAGCACGCCCAGCACCCGGGCGACCATGTCCCGGGGCAGCTCCCGGGAGTAGCGGGCGGCGAAGAAGCCCCAGCCGGCCAGCATCAGGCTCCAGAGCAGCACCGAGCCCTCATGGTTGCCCCACACCGCGCTGAACTTGTAGTACCAGGGCAGCATGGAGTTGGAGTTGTTGGTCACGTTCATGACGCTGAAGTCGTCCAGCATGTAGCTGGCCGTCAGGCAAGCATAGGCGATGGCCACGAACAGGAACTGCCCGGCCGCCATGGGCCGGGCATAGGCCATCCACAGGGGGCGGCGGGTCGCCGCACCGGCCAGGGGCATCACGGCCTGGACCGCCGCCATCAGCAGGGCGATGACCAGGGCGTAGTGGCCGACTTCGGGAATCATCTTGATCAGCATGGAGACTCCGGATCAGTACGAGCTGCTGGGGGCGCCGTCGCCGTTGGAGGCGTTGGCCTCCGCACGCTTGGCGGCCTCTTCGGCCTTCTGCTGGAAATCCTCGGGCTTGTAGCCGGCATCCACCAGCGCCTGGGCCACCTCGGGGGGCATGTAGTTCTCGTCGTGGCGCGCCAGCACCTGGTCGGCCATCAGGTAGCCGCCCTGCTGCAGCTGGCCCACCACCACCACGCCCTGCCCTTCCCGGAACAGGTCGGGGAGGATGCCGCTGTAGTGCACGCGCAGGTCGTCGACGTAGTCGGTCACGGTAAACTCCACCTCCAGGCTGTCGGGGTTGCGTACTACCGTCCCCTCCTTGACCATGCCGCCGGCGCGGATCTGCCGTTCCAAGGGGGCTTCACCGGCGGCGATCTGCACCGGACTGAAGAAGAGGTTGATGTTGGCGCGCAGGGCATAGAGGGTCAGCCCCACGGCCACGGAGGCGAGGGCGACCAGGCCCAGGATCACGAAAAGCTTCTGCTTCCGCTTGGGGGTCAGGCTAAGAGTCATGATGATTACCACCCACTTGATGTGAAATCTCGGCCATCTCGCCCTGCCCGGTACCGAGGCGCTCCTCGCGGCGCACCCGGCGCTGCAGGTTGCGCATCAGCAGGCGCCGCTCGGCGCGGGCGTGCAGGACGATGGCGATCAGCAGCCCGGCGGTCACGCCCCAGGCGGCCCAGACATAGGGGGCGTGCCCCCCCATGGCGAAGAACTCGTGCAGCGACTCGAAGGCCATCAGCGCTCCTCCGTGGCCAGGTCACGTACCCAGCGCTTGTTGGACTCGCGACGCAGGATCTCGCTGCGGGTGCGCATCAGCGTCACGGCAATGAAAAAGCTGTAGAAGCCCATCACCATGATCAGCAGCGGCGCCCACATCTCCATGGGCATGGCCGCGCGACCGGTGATGGTGAAGGTGGCCGGCTGGTGCAGGGTGTACCACCAGTCCACCGAGTACTTGATGATCGGGATATTGATCACCCCCACCATGGCCAGCACCGAGGCGGCCCGGGAGGCGCTGTCGCGACTGGAGAAGGCGCCGCGCAGGGCGATGACACCCAGGTAGAGGAACAGCAGGATCAGCATCGAAGTGAGCCGCGCATCCCACATCCACCAGGTGCCCCAGGTGGGCACGCCCCACACCGCCCCGGAGAAGAGCGACACGAAGGTCATGGCCGCCCCCAGGGGCGCCATCATGGCGGCGGCCATGTCGACCACCTTGATCTTCCAGACCATGAAGACCAGGCCGCACACCGCCATGCTGACGAAGATCGACTGGGCCAGGAAGGCCGCCGGCACGTGGACGTAGATGATGCGGAAGCTGTTGCCCTGCTGGTAGTCGGCGGGGGCAAAGGCGAGCCCCCAGACGGTACCGACCAGGATCAGCACCACCGCCGCCAGCCAGAAGAACGGCTGCAGCCTGGCGCCGATGGCGTAGAACCACTTGGGAGAACGCAACTTGTTAATAAAGGCCCACATGCCTCTCTACCTCTCAACCGTTGATACTGATACGCAGCGACGCCGCCATGGCCCAGGGTGCCAGCATCAGCGCCAGCGCCAGCAGGGCGCCGAGGATCGCCAGATGGGCCGCGGCTCCGTCACCGAGGATGGCCGCCTGGACCGCGCCGGCACCGAAGATCAGCACCGGGATATAGAGTGGTAACACCAGCAGCGACAGCAGCACCCCGCCCCGGGAGAGCCCCACGGTGAGCGCCGCGCCGATGGCGCCGATCAGGCTCAGGCTGGCGGTGCCGAGCGCCAGCGAGATCGCCAGTGTCACATAGCTGCCGGCGGGCAGCGACAGCATGATCCCGAGCACCGGGGCCATCAGCGACAGCGGCAGGCCGGTCAGCAGCCAGTGCACCGCCACCTTGGCCAGCGCCAGCATCGGCAGCGGCTGCGGGGTCAGCAGCAGCTGCTCCAGGGAGCCGTCGTCGTAGTCGCCGCGAAACAGGCTGTCCAGCGAGAGCAGCGCCGCCAGCAGCGCCGCCACCCACAGCAGGCCGGGCGCGATGGTGGCCAGCAGCTGCGGGTCCGGCGAGATGCCGATCGGGAACAGGGTGATCACCAGGGCGAAGAACACCAGCGGGTTGAGCACCTCGCTGCGTCGACGCATCAGCAGGACCAGGTCACGCTTGAGCGTTGCCCAGAGTGCGACCGCAAGGCCTCCGCCGGGTTCCCTTGCCTCCTCGGCGGGGGTGCGGCGTCCTGTCGCAGGCGAGCGGGCATCAGTGACCGGCATGCGGCTGCCCTCCCCTGCCCAGGCGGACACGGCGCAGCTCGGCGGTCTCGCGGAGCTCATGGTGGGTGGTCACCAGCACGCAGCCGCCGGCGCGGGCGTGGACCACCAGGCGCTCTTCCAGCGCCGCCACCCCGTCACGGTCGATGGCGGTGAAGGGCTCATCGAGCACCCACAGCGGGCGGGGCGTCAGCTCCAGGCGGGCCAGTGCCACCCGGCGCTGCTGCCCGGCGGAGAGCTGGCCGGCGGGCACATCCTCGAAGCCCACCAGGCCGACGGACTCCAGCGCCGCCAGGCGCGCCGCCTCGTTGCCGCGGGCACCGGCCAGCGCCTGGTACCAGGCCAGGTTCTCCAGCGGCGTCAGCGCCGCCTTGACCCCCGGCGCATGCCCCAGGTAGAGAAGGCTCTCGAGAAAGGCCTGGCGCGACTCGCGCATGGGCTCGCCGTTCCAGTAAAGCTCCCCCTGGTAGTCGGCCAGCTGGCCGGACAGGATCTTCAGCAGCGTGGTCTTGCCGCTGCCGTTGGGCCCCTCGATGCGAACGATCTCGCCGGCGTGGATGTCCAGGTCGAGATCCTCGAAGAGCCAGCGATCATCCCGTTCACAGGCCAGCTTTCGGGCTTGCAGGCTCAGGGTCAAGGCACACTCCGGCATGGGTAATTTGGCTCGAGACTCTACACGGAAAGCCGTTTTCCTGCCAGACAAGCGGATGCGTCAGCCAGTCGCGGTTGACCGGTGTCAAGCCTTCCGCCGCTAGCCGAATTTCCTTCCCCTTGCGAACTGACCCGCCGCTGCTATGCTGTTCACGTACTGTATATCCCGACAGTATGCAGCCCCCAGGGGCTGCCGACAGGAGACAGCCACCATGCCAGAGTTCCAGACCCGCTTCCTGCTTCGCCGCCCCAACCTCCCCCTGGCCGAGGCCTGGGCCCTTCTCGATGGCCCGGAGCCGGCCATCGACGACCTCGTCGAGATCCCCCTGCTCGGCAACGTCTCGGCGGGGCTGCCCATCGAGGCCTGTGCGGATGCCGCCACCATCCGCGTACCCAGCTGCATGATACGCCGCAACACCTACGCCCTTCGGGTACGCGGCGACTCCATGATCGATTGCAACATCTTCGACGGGGATGTGATCATCATCGAGCGTCAGGAGAGCGCGGAGAACGGCGAAACCGCCGTGGTGATGATCAACGATCAGGAGGTCACCCTGAAGAAGCTCTATATCGACCGCGCCGGCGTGCGCCTGCAGCCGGCCAACGAGCGCATGGCCCCCATCTTCCTCAGGAACAGCGACATCCAGGTGCTGGGGCTGGTGATGGGCGTCGTGCGCCAGGAGGAACTGGCTGCCTGATGCGCTACCCCGTCCCCGACCTGCCCGCCGGCCAGTGGCAGGAGAGCGAGATCGAGGTGGAGCGAAGCCGCTTCATCACCTGGCTCTGCCATGCCCCCGCCCCGGCAGCCTTCGAGGCGCTGCTGGCCGAGGCGCGCCGCCTCCACCCCGGCGCCAGCCACCACTGCAGCGCCTTTATCGCCGGCCCACCGGGGGAACAGAACGCCATCGGCTTCTCCGATGACGGCGAACCCGGCGGCACCGCCGGCCGGCCCATGTACCAGGCCCTGGAGGGCTCCGGCCTCGGCCAGGTGGGCTGCGTGGTGACTCGCTACTTCGGCGGCACCAAGCTGGGCACCGGCGGGCTCGCCCGGGCCTACGCCCAAGCCGTGCTCCATGGCCTGGAGGGGCTGCCCCGTCGCGAGGTGGTCGAGCGCCACCCCCTCGGCCTCGCCGTCGAGTTTGCCGGCGAGGCCGAGGCGCGCGCCTGGCTGGCCTCCCGCGACATTCCGGTGGATGACGCCGCCTACGGCGCCGAGGGGGTCACCCTCACCGTCGGCTGGCCCAGCGATACCCCCGTCGACCTCGGCGAGCTCGAATCGCGGCTGCGCGGGCGCCTGACCCTCCTCGACGCGTGAGCCCCGACCCCGTGCCGGCAAGCCGAAACGCAGCGGGGCGCCTCAAGGGCGCCCCGCTGTCGATGGTGGCGGCTAGCTGGCTCACCCCAGGTACTTGATCATCACCCCCGCGGCCACCGCCGAGCCGATGACGCCGGCCACGTTGGGCCCCATGGCGTGCATCAGCAGGAAGTTGTGCGGGTTGGACTCCAGCCCCACCTTGTTGGCCACCCGGGCCGCCATGGGCACCGCGGAGACCCCGGCGGCGCCGATCAGCGGGTTGATGGGCATCCGGCTCATCAGGTTCATCAGCTTGGCCATGAGGATGCCGGCGGCGGTGCCGATGGCGAAGGCCACGATGCCCAGCGCCATGATGCCCAGCGTCTCCAGGGCCAGGAAGCTCTCGGCCATCAGCTTGGAGCCCACGGCCAGTCCCAGCACGATGGTGACGATGTTGATCAGGGCGTTCTGGGCGGTGTCGGTGAGACGCTCCACCACGCCGCACTCGCGCATCAGGTTGCCGAAGCAGAACATCCCCAGCAGCGGCGCGGCGTCCGGCAGGAACAGCGCCACCAGCACCAGCAGGGCCAGCGGGAAGATGATCTTCTCGAGCTTGGAGACCGGACGCAGCTGGGTCATGGTGATCTCGCGCTCGCGCCTGGTGGTGAGCAGGCGCATGATCGGCGGCTGGATCATCGGCACCAGCGCCATGTAGGCGTAGGCGGCCACGGCGATCGCCCCCAGCAGCTCCGGCGCCAGCATGCTCGACACATAGATCGAGGTGGGGCCGTCGGCACCGCCGATGATGCCGATGGCGGCGGACTGCTCGATGGTGAAGTCCATCCAGCCCATGGCCGACATGCCCACCGCACCGAACAGGGTGGCGAAGATGCCGAACTGCGCCGCCGCCCCCAGGAAGAGGGTCCGCGGGTTGGCCAGCAGCGGACCGAAATCGGTCATCGCCCCCACGCCCATGAAGATGATCAGCGGCGCGATGCCGGACTCCACGGCGACCTTGTAGAAGACATAGAGCAGACCGTCGCTGTAGCCGACGTTCATGGCCGCGTCCTTGGCGGCGCGCAGCTGGTCCGGGGAGGCGCCGTTGTCGACCAGCGCCTTGAGGGTGGCTCGCCACGCCTCCTCACTGGCCAGCGGGTCCAGGGTGGCGCCCAGGGCCGCGGCCATCTGGTTCAGCACCGCCGGGCGGGCCACCTCGATGGCCTGATCCAGCGCCGAGATGGCCAGACCCGCCTCGGGAATGTTGGCAAGGATGCCACCGAAGCCGATCGGCACCAGCAGCAGCGGCTCGAACTTCTTGGCGATGGCCAGGTAGAGCAGCACCATGCCCACCAGGATCATCACCGCCTGGCCGAGGGTCAGGTTATAGGCCCCCGAGCCGTACCAGAGGGTTACCAGCTTTTCCATGGGGAGGCCCTTAGAGCTCGATAAGCACGTCGCCGACGGCGACGCTGTCGCCCTCGCCGACCTTGATGGCGGAGACGGTACCGGCGCTCGACGCGCGCACCTCGGTCTCCATCTTCATGGCTTCCAGGATGATCACCACGTCACCTTCCTTGACGGCGTCGCCCTGGCGCACGTTGACCTTGAAGATGTTGCCGGCCAGCGGCGCGGTGATGGCCTCACCGGTGGAGGCCGGCGCGGCCTCGGCGGCGGGCTGGGCGGCAGCGCCCTGCTCCTGGACGTCGGCGATCTCGCCACCCTCGGCGACCTCGACCACGTAGGCCTTGCCGTTGACCTTGACGGTGTAGGTCTCGGGGCCGGCGGACGCTTCCTGAACGGCAGGCGCCCCGCCCTTCTGGGCTGCGGCCGGCAGCTTGGCAGCGGCCTCCGGCGCCTGGGGCGCCGGCTCGAAGGCGTCGGGGTTGTCGCGGTTCTTGAGGAACTTCAGGCCGATCTGGGGGAAGAGCGCATAGGTGAGCACGTCATCGATCTCGCGCTCGCCCTCGGCCAGGCGGATGCCGTCGGCCTTGGCCTTCTCCTTGAGCTCGGCGGAAAGCCGCTCCATCTCCGCCTCCAGCAGGTCGGCGGGGCGGCAGGTGATCGGCTCGCCCCCCTCCAGCACGCGGGCCTGCAGCTCCTTGCTGAAGGGGGCCGGGGCGGCACCATACTCGCCCTTGAGCAGCGCCTGGACCTCCTTGGAGATGGACTTGTAGCGCTCGCCCATCATCACGTTCATCACCGCCTGGGTGCCGACGATCTGGGAGGTGGGCGTGACCAGCGGGATGAAGCCGAGGTCCTCGCGCACCTTGGGGATCTCCTGGAGCACGTCGTCGAGCTTGTCGCCGGCGCCCTGCTCCTTGAGCTGGCCCTCCATGTTGGTGAGCATGCCGCCCGGCACCTGGGCGATCAGGATGCGCGAGTCGATGCCCTTGAGCGAGCCCTCGAAGGCGGCGTACTTCTTGCGCACCTCGCGGAAGTAGGCGGCGATCTCCTCGAGCAGCTCGAGGTCCAGGCCGGTATCGCGCTCGGTGCCCTGGAGGATGGCCACCACCGACTCGGTGGGGCTGTGGCCGTAGGTCATCGACATCGAGGAGATGGCGGTGTCGACGTTGTCGATGCCGGCCTCGGCGGCCTTGACGATGGTCGAGGTGGAGAGGCCGGTGGTGGCGTGGCACTGCATGTGGATGGGGATATCCACCGCCGCCTTGAGCTTGGTGACCAGCTCATAGGCGTCGTAGGGCTTGAGCAGGCCGGCCATGTCCTTGATGCACAAGGAATCGGCACCCATGCCGGCGATGGTCTTGCCGAGCTCGACCCAGCCGTCCAGGGTGTGCACCGGGCTCACGGTGTAGGAGAGCGTGCCCTGGGCGTGGCCCTCGACCCGGCGCACCGCCTGGATGGCGCGCTCCAGGTTGCGCGGATCGTTCATGGCATCGAAGACGCGGAAGACATCGACGCCGTTGGTCTTGGCGCGCTCGACGAACTTGTCCACCACGTCATCGCCGTAGTGGCGGTAGCCCAGCAGGTTCTGGCCGCGCAGCAGCATCTGCTGGGGGGTGTTGGGCATGGCCGCCTTGAGCTCGCGGATGCGCTCCCAGGGGTCCTCGCCCAGGTAGCGGATGCAGGCGTCGAAGGTGGCGCCGCCCCAGGACTCCAGCGACCAGAAGCCGACGCGGTCGAGCTTCTCGGCGATGGGCAGCATGTCATCGAGGCGCAGGCGGGTGGCGAACAGCGACTGGTGGGCGTCACGCAGGACGACGTCGGTGATACCGAGCGGGCGAGCGTTGTCAGTCATGGGGTTGACCTTGTGATATTTGAAGTGATGGGAAGGGCGAAAGTCGAATCAGCGGCGATGGCGCTGGCGATAGCGGTGCAGGGCGGCACCGATCACCGCCATCAGCTCGTCATCCTGGCGGGCAGGCGCCGACGGAGCGGAAGGTGAGAAGGCGGGCCTGGCCGGCTCGGGGGCAAAACGACGGAGCACCAGCGACATGAGGGTGATGGTGATCACCAGGACGGTAAGAAAAGCAAAAACAAAGCCCATGCCGAGCCCCATCAGGGCCAGGCCTTCCTCCAGCAGCTCGAAATCCTGCATGCGGTGCCTCCGTGTGATCTTCAGCAACCATGCAGCGATCACTCAACAACATGGCGCCTTGCGCAATTTTTCTGATGCTATAACCTGCCAGATTGTCGACAGAATGCAATGGGGACATGGTGGAAGTCAGAGTTGTTAATTTACTACAAGAGCCTCCGGGCCGGCTCGGACTGGCGCCCATGGAGGGGGTCATCGACGCCCACACCCGGGCGCTGCTGACCCGTCAGCCGGGCTTCGACTGGACGGTCACCGAGTTCGTGCGCGTGGTGGATGCGCGCCTGCCCCCCCGGGTCTTCCACAAGCACTGCCCGGAGCTTCTCGAGCCCGCCCTGGCCACCCCCAGCGGCATCCCGGTGCACCTGCAGCTGCTCGGCTCGGACCCCGAGGCCCTGGCCGCCAACGCGCGCCAGGCCCTGGCGCTCGGCGCCACCAGCATCGACCTCAACTTCGGCTGCCCCGCCAAGCTGGTCAACCGCCACGACGGCGGCGCCTCCCTGCTGCGCGACCCCGCCCGGGTACGCCGCGTCGTGGCGGCGGTGCACGACGCCGTGGGCGATGCCATCCCCGTCACCGCCAAGATCCGCCTGGGCTTCGCCGACCGCCGCCTGGCCCTGGCCTGCGCCCTGGCGGCCCAGGCCGGCGGCGCCCGCCAGCTGGTGGTGCATGCCCGCACCCGTAACGAGGGCTATCGCCCTCCCGCCCACTGGGAGTGGATCGGACGCATTCGCTCTCGCCTCGCGATCCCGGTGGTCGCCAACGGCGACATCTGGAGCCTGGAGGATTACTGGCGCGCCCGCACCCTCTCGGGCTGCCGGGACGTCATGATCGGTCGCGGCGCCCTGGCCGACCCCTGGCTCGCCCCGCGCATCCGCCACTGGCAGAACACCGGCGAGCGGCTGCCGGAGACACCCTGGAGAGCGCGAGCCGAGATCCTGGGAGATTTCGCCGCGCTTCAGCGTAGCACGCTGCCGCCCCGCGTGGTCGCCTCCCTGATCAAGCAATGGCTCAACCACATGCGCGCCCGCGACGTCGAGGCGGCACGCCGCTTCGAGACGCTCAAGCGCATCAACGACCTGGATGCCCTGCTGGCGGGGTTGGCGGTGCGGGAAGGGAAGACCGAGGCAGCAGCGCCGGCATAAAAAAGAGGCGCACGTCGCAACGGCGACGGCGCCTCAAACGATCGCGGAGCCTGGCGGGGCCCCGGCTAGTAGAAAGGGAAGCGGAGAGACCCGCGAAAGCAGAAGACCCGCCCTCGGGGAGGACGGGTCTGAATCTGGCGCGCCCGGGAGGATTCGAACCTCCGACCACCTGATTCGTAGTCAGGTACTCTATCCAGCTGAGCTACGGGCGCGAAGAGCGATATTTAACGTGATCGCCGTCACGTGATGCCGGCTGAAGTGGCGCGCCCGGGAGGATTCGAACCTCCGACCACCTGATTCGTAGTCAGGTACTCTATCCAGCTGAGCTACGGGCGCACTTTCTTCAAGAGTGTTGATCAGCTGACCGAGGCGATTGCCTGCGAGTCATGGCGGAGAGGGAGGGATTCGAACCCTCGATGAGGCTATAAACCCCATACTCCCTTAGCAGGGGAGCGCCTTCAGCCACTCGGCCACCTCTCCCTCATCAACACGGCGCATATCGTACCGTTTCCGAAGCGCCTTGTCCAGCGAGGTCGGCCGATTTTTTCCATGGCGACCCGACCCTGACAGGACGGCGACGGGCAAACCGCCGGGGCTGCTACTCTTCCCGGCCCGGGAGATCGTCCTCGGCCTTTTCACGCTGAATGCGCTGGTAGATCTCCTCGCGATGCACGGCGACGTCCTTGGGTGCATTGACACCGATCCGGACCTGGTTCCCCTTGACGCCAAGCACCGTCACGGTGATGTCGTCTCCAATCATCAGGGTCTCGCCGACTCGGCGGGTCAGGATGAGCATGGCTGATCTCCTTCTCAGGCTTGTACTGGAACTGTGTGGCAACGGGATGTATGCCGCAGGCAATGACACCGCCTCATTATGTGCCACGGCGTCTTCCGTGACCAACTCGGCAGCCGATGACACCCGACCTCCCCGTTGAAGGGAAGCCCCACCATGGGCCTCCCTGTCAGCGTAGAAGGTGTCAGCCGCTCAGGACACCTATTCGCTCTCGATGTCGCTCTTGTCGAGACCGAAGGCGGTATGCAGGGCGCGCACGGCCAGCTCCATCTGCTTCTCGTCGATCACCACCGAGATCTTGATCTCGGAGGTGGAGACCATGCGGATGTTGATGTTCTCGTCGGCCAGCACCCGGAACATCTTGGAGGCCACGCCGGCGTGGGAGCGCATGCCGACGCCCACCAGGGAGACCTTGGCGATGTTCTCGTCGCCGCGCACCTCGCCGCCGCCCAGGTCGGGGATCACCTGCTCCTCGAGCATCTTGAGGGTCTTCTTGTAGTCCCCCTTGGCCACGGTGAAGGTGAAATCGGTGTAGTCGCCGGCCGGTGCCACGTTCTGGACGATCATGTCCACCTCGATGTTGGCATCGGCGATGGGGCCCAGGATGCGCGAGGCCACGCCCGGTACGTCCGGGGTGTTGAGCAGGGTCAGCTTGGCCTCGTTGGCGGTGAAGGCGATGCCGGAGATCAGCGGTTCTTCCATGGAGTCCTCGTCTTTGTCGGAGTCTGCAACGATCAGGGTGCCGGGGCCGTCCTCGAAGCTCGAGAGCACGCGCAGCGGCACATTGTACTTGCCGGCGAATTCGACGGCGCGAATCTGCAGCACCTTGGAGCCGAGGCTGGCGAGTTCCAGCATCTCCTCCACGGTGATGTTTTCCAGGCGCCTGGCCTTGCTGCAGACCCGCGGGTCGGTGGTGTAGACGCCGTCCACGTCGGTGTAGATCTGGCACTCGTCGGCCTTCAGGGCCGCCGCCAGGGCTACCCCGGTGGTATCGGAGCCGCCGCGGCCCAGGGTGGTGATATTGCCCTCTTCATCCACGCCCTGGAAGCCGGCGACCACCACCACCTGGCCCTCGTCGAGATCGCCCTGGATCTCGTCGGTCTCGATGCGCTGGATGCGCGCCTTGGTGTGGGAGCTGTCGGTGAGGATGCCCACCTGGGAGCCGGTGTAGGAGGTCGCGGGCACGCCCAGCTTGTGCAGCGCCATGGCCAGCAGGGAGATGGTCACCTGCTCGCCGGTGGAGACCAGCATGTCCATCTCGCGGGGGGTCGGCTCGTCGTTGATCTCGTTGGCCATGCCAATCAGGCGATTGGTCTCGCCACTCATGGCGGAGACCACGACCACGACCTGATCGCCGTTGTCGCGGAAGCGCTTGACCTTCTCGGCCACGGCCTTGATGCGCTCCACGGAGCCCACCGAGGTGCCGCCGAATTTCTGTACGTATAGTGCCATCTGCGATTTTTCCCTCGTGAGTCGGGCGCACGCGCCCGGATGAGTGAAAGGTGACTCTCTACGAACAGGGCCGGCGCCCTGCGGCGACCGGCCCTGCGATATCTCTTAAGCGAGGCGCTCCTCGACCCAGGCGGGAACGCTCTCCAGGGCCCCCGGCAGGGCCGCCACGTCGCTGCCGCCGGCCTGGGCCATGTCGGCACGGCCGCCACCCTTGCCGCCGACCTGGCCGGCCACATGGTTGACCAGCTCGCCGGCCTTGACCCGCGCCGTGAGGTCGTCGGTGACCCCAGCGATAAGGCTCACCTTGCCGGCGGCCTGGTCGGCCACGCCGAGCACGATGATGCCGGAGCCCAGCTTGTTCTTGAGCTGGTCGAGCATGCCGCGCAGCTCCTTGCCGGAGACGCCCTCCAGCCGGGTGGCCAGCACCTTGACGCCGGCCACCTCGGCCGCCTGGCTCAGCATGTCGCTGCCGGCGGCGCTGGCCAGCCTGGCCTTGAGCCGCTCGAGCTCCTTCTCCAGGCTGCGGTTGCGCTCCACCAGCGACTCGACCCGCTCCTCGACCTGCTCCGGCTTGGCCTTGAGGCGCTCGCCGATGCGGTTGAGGCGGGACTCCTGCTCGCGGAACCAGGCCAGCGCCCCCTCGCCGGTGATCGCCTCGATGCGGCGCACCCCGCTGGCGATGCCCTGCTCGCTGACGATATGGAAGCAGCCGATGTCGCCGCTGCGCGCCACGTGGGTGCCGCCGCACAGCTCGATGGAGAAGTCGTCGGCGCCGATGGTCAGCACCCGCACGCTGTCGGCGTACTTGGCCTCGAACAGCGCCGCCGCCCCCTTCGCCTTGGCCTGGTCCAGGGTCATCTGCTCGATCTTCGTCGCCGCATTGGCGAGGACCTGCTCGTTGACCAGGCGCTCCACCTCGGCGAGCTGCTCGGGGGTCACGGGCTCGAAGTGGCTGAAGTCGAAGCGCAGGCGCTCCGGCGTCACCAGCGAGCCCTTCTGGGCCACGTGCTCGCCCAGCACCATCCGCAGCGCCTTGTGCATCAAATGAGTGGCGGAGTGGTTGCGGATGGTAGCGCTGCGCAGCTCGGCGTTGACCTCGGGGCGCACCGCGTCACCCACCGCCAGCCTGCCCTCGAGCAACACGCCGTGGTGGAGGTGATGGCCGGACTGCTTCTGGGTGTCGGTGACCAGGAAGCGGCTGCCATCGGCGAGGTGCAGGTAGCCGGTGTCGCCCACCTGGCCGCCGGACTCGCCGTAGAAGGGGGTGCGGTCGAGCACCACCAGGCCGCGCTGCTCCGGCGCGAGGCCGGCCAGGGCGTTGCCCTCGTGGTCGACGATGGCGGTGACGGTAGCGCTGTCCTCCAGGCGGTCGTAGCCGGTGAAGGTGGTCTCGCCCTCGAGGTCCAGGGCGGCGCCGTAGTCGGCACCGAACTGGCTGGCGGCCCGGGCCCGCTCGCGCTGGGCCTCCAGAGCGCGCTCGAAGCCGATCTCGTCCAGGGTCACGCCGCGCTCGCGGCAGACGTCGGCGGTGAGGTCGTAGGGGAAGCCGTAGGTGTCATAGAGCTTGAACACCGTCTCGCCGGGGAGCACCTCGCCGTCGAGGTCGGCCAGCGCCTCCTCCAGCAGGCCCATGCCGTGCTCCAGGGTGCGGGCGAACTGCTCCTCCTCCTTGAGCAGCACGCGCTCGATCTGGTGGCGGCCATCGCGCAGCTCGGGATAGGCGTCGCCCATCTCGGCATCGAGCGCCCCCACCAGCTTGTGGAAGAAGTTGCCCTGGGCGCCCAGCTTGTGGCCGTGGCGGATGGCGCGGCGGATGATCCGACGCAGCACATAGCCGCGCCCCTCGTTGGAGGGCAGCACGCCGTCGGCGATCAGGAAGGCGCAGGAGCGGATATGGTCGGCGATCACCCGCAGCGAGGGGTTGCGAGTGTCGGCATGGCCGGTATGGCGCGCCGCCGAGGCCAGCAGGTTCTGGAAGAGGTCGATCTCGTAGTTGGAGTGCACCCCCTGCATCACCGCGGCGATGCGCTCCAGGCCCATGCCGGTATCGATGGAGGGCTTGGGCAGCGGGTGCAGGGTGCCCTCGGCGTCACGCTCGTACTGCATGAAGACCAGGTTCCAGATCTCGATATAGCGGTCGCCATCCTCCTCCGGGCTGCCGGGGGGGCCGCCCCACACCTCGGGGCCGTGGTCGAAGAAGATCTCGGAGCTGGGGCCGCAGGGGCCGGTGTCGCCCATCTGCCAGAAGTTGTCCTCGTCGAGCCTGGAGAAACGCGCCGGGTCGACCCCGATCTCCTCCTTCCAGATCTTCTCGGCCTCGTCATCGCTGACGTGGACCGTCACCCACAGCTTCTCCTTCGGCAGCCCGAGGGTCTCGGTGAGGAAGGTCCAGGCGAAGCGGATGGCATCGCGCTTGAAGTAGTCGCCGAAGCTGAAGTTGCCCAGCATCTCGAAGAAGGTGTGGTGGCGGGCGGTGTAGCCGACATTGTCCAGGTCGTTGTGCTTGCCGCCGGCGCGCACGCAGCGCTGGGAGGAGGTCGCCCGCACGTAGGCGCGCGGATCGCGACCCAGGAAGACGTCCTTGAAGGGCACCATGCCGGCGTTGGTGAACAGCAGGGTCGGGTCGTTGTCCGGTACCAGGGAGCTGGAGGGCACGACGGTGTGGCCGTGCGCCTCGAAGAAACTCAGAAAGGCCTGTCTGATGTCTGCGCTTTTCATGGGGTATCCGTGGCGATGAACGGGGTGACCCGGCGGGCGACGCTGGCTCGAGGCGGACGCCGCGGCACGCCGACAGCGGGCGTTTCGCGGGGCCGCGGGATGCCACCCGGGGCGTTCGCAAAGGGAGCCATTATAGCGCAGTTGTCAAGGGACTGAAGGGGCGTCCTCGTCCCAGGCGTGATCCAGGGCGTGGCGCACCTGCTCGAAATCGAAGCCGCGGCCGGCCAGGAAGCGCTCGCGGCGGGCCCGCTCGCGGGGGGTGTCGCCGGGGCCGGAGAAGCGCCGGGCGAGGGTCTCGCAGGCCAGGGCGAACCAGTCGGCCTCGCCCCGCGACTCCTGCTCGGCGAAGGCGCTGCCGACGAGCTCGCGGTCGATGCCGCGCCGGGAGAGCTCCAGGCGAATCTTCAGCGGCCCCTGGCCGCGCAGGATGCGCGAGCGCAGGAAGCTCTCGGCGAAGCGGGCATCGGACTGCAGGCCGGCATCGGCCAGGGCGTCGAGGCACTCGGCGATCGCCGCCGCCTCATGCCCCTTCGCCGCCAGCCGCTCCTCCAGCTCGGCGCGGGAGTACTCGCGCCGAGCCAGCAGACGAAGGGCATCGTCCCGGGGGGTGGCGTCCGATCCGGCCTGCCGGAACATGCCCTAGAGCAGCTCGTCGCCCGGCTCGCCGTCCGCGGGCAGCGCCTCGGGGCTCGCCTCCTCCTTCGGCTGGCCGACGGCCAGCAGCTGGGCGCGGATGCCGCTCTCGATCTCCTCCATGACCGCCGGATTGTCCTCGAGGAACTGGGCGGCGTTGGCCTTGCCCTGGCCGATCTTGTTGCCCTGGTAGCTGTACCAGGCACCGGCCTTGTCGATCAGGTTGCACTGCACGCCCAGGTCGATCACCTCGCCGGCGTGGTAGATCCCCTTGCCGTAGAGGATCTGGAACTCGGCCTGGCGGAAGGGCGGCGCCACCTTGTTCTTGACCACCTTGACCCGGGTCTCGTTGCCGGTGACCTCGTCGCCCTGCTTCACCGAACCGGTGCGGCGAATGTCGAGGCGCACGCTGGCGTAGAACTTCAGGGCGTTGCCGCCGGTGGTGGTCTCGGGGCTGCCGAACATCACGCCGATCTTCATGCGGATCTGGTTGATGAAGACCACCAGGCAGTTGGCGTTCTTGATGTGGCCGGTGATCTTGCGCAGGGCCTGGGACATCAGGCGCGCCTGCAGGCCGACGTGGGAGTCGCCCATCTCGCCCTCGATCTCGGCCCGGGGGGTCAGCGCCGCCACCGAGTCGATGATGATCACGTCGACGCCGCCGGAGCGCACCAGCATGTCGCAGATCTCGAGGGCCTGCTCGCCGGTATCGGGCTGGGAGACCAGCAGGTCGTCGAGGTTGACGCCGAGCTTCTCGGCGTAGCTCGGGTCCAGGGCGTGCTCGGCGTCGATGAAGGCGCATACCTTGCCCTGCTTCTGGGCCTCGGCGATCACCGACAGGGTCAGGGTGGTCTTGCCCGAGGACTCCGGGCCGAAGATCTCCACCACCCGGCCATAGGGCAGGCCGCCGATGCCCAGCGCGATATCCAGGCCCAGCGAACCGGTGGAGACCGCCGGCATGGCCACCCGAGGCGTATCGCCGAGGCGCATCACGGTGCCCTTGCCGAACTGGCGCTCGATCTGGGAAAGCGCGGCGTTCAACGCCTTGGAGCGGTTGTCATCCTGAGCCATCACGGGCCTCCTGATCAGGTCGTCGAGTGTCTTGATACTGTATGACTGCACAGTAGTATGGCGAAAAACGCCGCCGCCGGCCAGCGAAACTTCCCTGGCCGCGGCCGGCGCCCGTCAGCACGCCTCGAGGCGGCGAACCAGCCCCACCAGGGCCTCCCGCACCGCCCGCTCGCGCACCGCGCGGCGGTCGCCGGGGAAGTGGAAGCATTCGGCCTCGGCGCTCCCGGCATCGCCCCAGGCCAGCCAGACGGTGCCCACCGGCTTGTCGTCGCTGCCGCCGCCGGGGCCGGCCACGCCGCTGATCGCCACGCCGAGGGTGGCACCGCTGTCCCGGCAGGCGCCCGCCACCATGGCCTCCACCACCTCGCGACTCACCGCCCCATGGGCCTCGAGAAGCGCCTCGGGCACGCCCAGCAGGCGGGTCTTGGCGGCGTTGGCATAGGTCACATAGCCGGTCTCGAACCAGTCGGAACTGCCGGCCACCGCGGTGATGGCGCTGGCCACCCCGCCCCCGGTGCAGGACTCGGCGGCGGTGACCGTCGCCCCCTGCTGGCGACAGAGTCGGCCCAGGCGCTCGGCCAGGGTGGTCAGGTCGAGGTTGGCCAGGTGGGCAGCGGCGTGCGACATGTGAAGGACCTCCCGGATATCTTGCGGCGGCGCCTGACGGCATCGCTCTCAGGACGGTAGAATACTGACTTTTGCCCGCGAGTGCAGAGCCCGAACAGGATTCCTGATGTCACAGGCCGCAAGCCCCTCCCATACGCCGATGATGGTCCAGTACCTGAAGATCAAGCGCGAGCACCCCGACGTGCTGCTCTTCTACCGCATGGGCGACTTCTACGAGCTCTTCTTCGACGACGCCCGGCGCGCCGCGGCGCTGCTCGACATCACCCTGACCCAGCGGGGCCAGTCCGCCGGCAAGCCGATCCCCATGGCCGGCGTGCCCTACCACAGCGCCGAGGGCTACCTGGCCCGCCTGGTGGCCGCCGGCGAGTCGGTGGCGATCTGCGAGCAGGTCGGCGACCCGGCCGCCAGCAAGGGCCCGGTGGAGCGCCGCGTGGTGCGCATCGTCACCCCCGGCACCCTCTATGACGAGGCGCTGCTCGACGCCCGCCGCGACAACCTGCTGGTGGCGATGCACGCCGCCGGCGAGCGCATCGGCCTGGCCTGGCTGGAGCTCTCCAGCGGTCGCTTCAGCGTGCTGGAGGTGGAGGGCGAAGGCGAGATGCTGGCCGAGCTCCAGCGCCTGGACCCGGCCGAGCTGCTGGTGGCGGAGAGCCTCTCGCTGCCGCCGGCCCTCGAGGGCCGCCGCGGCCTGCGCCGTCAGAGCGACTGGCTGTTCGAGCCGGAGAGCGCCACCCGCCTGCTCTGCGACCAGTTCCAGGTGCAGGACCTGCGCGGCTTCGGCTGTGCCCACCTCACCGCCGCCATCACCGCCGCCGGGGTGCTCGTCGAATACGCCCGGGACACCCAGCGCTCGCGGCTACCCCACGTCACCGCCATCGGCGTGGAGAACCGCGACGACGCCGTGGTGATCGACGCCGCCAGCCGCCGCAACCTGGAGATCGACGTGAACCTCGGCGGCAGCGGCGACAACACCCTGGCCAGCGTTCTCGACACCACCGCCACCGCCATGGGGTCGCGGCTGCTCAAGCGCTGGCTCAACCGGCCGCTGCGCGACCGCGAGCGGGTGCAGGCCCGCCAGAGCGCGGTGGCCCTGCTGCTCGAGGCCGACGGCTTCGAGGGGCTGCGCGCCTCCCTCAAGGCGATCGGCGACGTGGAGCGCATCCTGGCCCGGGTGGCCCTCTACAGCGCCCGCCCGCGGGACCTGGCCCGGCTGCGCGACGCCTTCAACGCCCTGCCCGAGCTGGAGCAATCGCTTGCCGACTACGCCGAGGGCACGGCCCTGGACGAGCTCCGCCGCCATATCCGGCCCTATCCGGCGCTCGCCGACACCCTGACCCGGGCCCTGATCGAGAACCCCCCGGTGGTGATCCGCGACGGCGGGGTGATCGCCGAGGGCTTCGATGCCGAGCTCGACGAGCACCGCGGCCTGGCCGAGCACGCCGGGGACTACCTGGTAAGGCTCGAGGCCCGGGAGCGGGAGCGCACCGGCCTGCCCGGCCTCAAGGTGGGCTACAACCGGGTCCACGGCTACTACATCGAGATCCCCCGGGCCCAGGCCAGGGAGGCCCCGGTGGACTATGTCCGCCGCCAGACCCTGAAGAACGCCGAGCGCTTCATCATTCCCGAGCTCAAGGAGTTCGAGGACAAGGCCCTCTCGGCCAAGTCCCGGGCGCTGGCTCGGGAGAAGCTGCTCTACGACGGCCTGCTCGACACCTTGAATGCCGAGCTCGACGCCCTCCAGGCCAGCGGCCGGGCCCTGGCCTCCCTGGACGTGCTCTGCGCCTTCGCCGAGCGCGCCCGGGCCCTCGAGTTCACCCGCCCGCAGCTCGCCGATGCGCCGGGCATCGTCATCCGCGGCGGACGCCACCCGGTGGTGGAGCACGTCAGCGACGCCCCCTTCGTGCCCAACGACCTGATCATGGGCGATGACCGCCGCATGCTGGTGATCACCGGGCCCAACATGGGCGGCAAGTCCACCTACATGCGCCAGGCCGCGCTGATCGTGCTGCTCGCCCACACCGGCAGCTTCGTGCCGGCGGACGCCGCCGAGATCGGCCCGGTGGACCGCATCTTCACCCGCATCGGCTCCTCGGATGACCTGGCCGGCGGCCGCTCCACCTTCATGGTGGAGATGACCGAGACCGCCAGCATCCTGCACAACGCCACCGACCAAAGCCTGGTGCTGATGGACGAGATCGGCCGCGGCACCAGCACCTTCGACGGCCTCTCGCTGGCCTGGGCCAGCGCCGAGCACCTGACCCGCAGCCGCGCCTTCACGCTCTTTGCCACCCACTACTTCGAGATGACCGCCCTCACCGAGCAGGCCGAGGGGGTCGCCAACGTGCACCTGACGGCCGCCGAGCACCGCGACGGCATCGTCTTCATGCACCGGGTGGAGGAAGGCCCGGCCAGCCAGAGCTACGGCCTGCAGGTGGCCCAGCTGGCCGGCGTGCCCCAGGGGGTGATCGCCCGGGCCCGGGAGAAGCTCGCCCAGCTGGA
>Ga0209075_1000255_pt1 | contig 51311 bp, 43 predicted proteins | sample Stecom2011_FD_187523 | JGI IMG/M metagenome (GOLD analysis project Ga0209075, IMG submission 187523) | Agricultural soil microbial communities from Utah to study Nitrogen management - Steer compost 2011 (SPAdes) (version 2) | ecosystem: Environmental > Terrestrial > Soil > Agricultural land...
TGTAAAATCCATCTTTTCAATTACATTAATTTGATGAGATTTCTAGAAAATCCGGAAAAAGACTGGATTATTGACAAAGCAGAGCAAGAACAATTATCTTTTAATTGGTAGCCTGTTTTTGAAAAATCATAATAAATTAAAATTAAATAACTGATAATCAAACAGATAAAAGATGAGGTCACTTGATTTTATCTTTTATCGGACATTAATGATTTTATTTTTTTAATTCGATAAAAAATTAGCACATTTAAAAAGTATATTTGTACAACTTAAAACTCACTTTAAATGATAGTTTGGATTCTATTTATTATTGGAATAATAATTTTTTTAGCCTTGGATTTAGGTGTATTCAATAAGAATCCACATGTCATCAGCTCTAAGGAAGCTGGGGTTTGGACACTAGTTTGGGTATCTTTGTCGTTTGCCTTTTCGGGAGTGATTTATTGGTTGTATAGTGGGGGCGTTCATATTGATAATCCAGACAACTTATTGCCGCAGGATGCCATGATTAAATACATTACAGGTTACCTAATCGAGTTGTCCTTGAGTATTGATAATATTTTTGTGATTGCTATTATTTTTGCTTCTTTCAAAATTCCGCCTATGTATCAACATCGCGTTTTGTTTTGGGGGATTTTGGGTGCCGTTGTATTTAGAGGCCTAATGATTTTTTTAGGTGTCATGCTAATTCATAAGTTTTCTTGGATGACCTATGTGTTTGGTGCTTTCTTGGTTTATACAGCACTTAAAATGTTGTTTAAAAAAGATGAGGATTTTCATCCAAAAAAATCAATTGTCTTTAGAATGTTAAAAAGAATTATGCCTATTACGACTGAGATTGAGAACGAACAGTTTTTTGTTAAACGTAAGCATATTACTGCGGCCACCCCTTTGTTTGTTGCCTTGGTTGTTATTGAAATGATGGATGTCGTGTTTGCTATTGATAGCGTACCCGCCATTTTATCAATAACTTCAGATCCTTTTTTAGTATTTAGTTCTAATATTTTTGCGATTTTAGGCTTGCGTTCCATGTATTTCTTTTTAGCAAATATGTTGGAAAGATTTAGTTACCTGGAATACAGTTTAATTGCCATTTTGTCTTTTGTTGGTATTAAAATGCTGATCGTGCATTACTTTAAGTTTCCGGAATGGGTTTCCTTAGGTTTTATTGGTTTCGCTCTTGCCACGGGTATTTTAGTTTCCTTAGCAAAAAGGAGATAAGTCTAGGAAGTTGTAGTCAGACTATTGTATTCATGTATCTGTGAAAAGCTACTTGCTCAACTGCTTAAAAAACAGCTTGACTTCTTCCTCGAAAACATCTAGAGGAATGCGGTGTGCTAAACTATTATGAATATGCACTTTGTATTCTGGATGATAAATTAGCGTTTCAGCTAAAAAACCAAGGGTTTGTTTTGGGTCGACTATATCGTCTTTTGTGCCTAAAACTATTTGCTTAAATGGGCTTGTTTTATGCTCGATTTCAGGAATGTTTTGATAAACAGACCTCTCGGCTAAAGCTGGATTGAAAAGGAGAGCAGGACATTGGTATATATTTGATACGTAATAGCCTGTAAAGCCACCCATGCTACTCCCTATAACTACATTGGTGTGATGAGACTTAAAGGATTCGACTAAATGAACGATTGCTTCAGAATCTGCTTCATAATCAATGGAAGGTGAAAACACTTTTCCGTATGGTTCTAAAACCTCCCTTTTTTCAGGATTTAAGCTTCCGTTTAAACCGTGTATGTAAAGTATATTCATTGTTTAATTATATTTTTTTATTTTATTGTTTTTCTAAAGGATTCATACTTCAAAACCTCTGTTTCGATATTCATTTTAGAGTTTCATTTTTAAACACGCAATTCGGTATCACATTTTAATTTGCGTGCCAGAATCCTGCTTCCTTGCATCGTGTGACTGCTTGGGCATGATGTAAATCTAAACTTTTTAAGTAATTTTTTGTCCATCAATTATTTTTAAAATACTGTTTTCTGGTGGTTCCTTCAAAACTATAATCAATTATTTATATAATAGACTTATATGTGTATTTATTTAAGAAGTTAGATAAAAGGCTCTGGTTTTTTAAAAGATGTGCTACGCGTGATGGAAGTTTTGATGCTATAATAGAGCATGCTATAACCCTATAGATCAATTCTGCCTCATTTTCGGATAACGCAATCGGAAGGTTGGTGTTTATTGAGGTTGGCTTTTTTGTTTTATAAAATTACTTTAGGAATGTTTTAATTCCAAAATTACCAAAATTATTTGTGTTTTTTTTTACCAATTGAATTTCCTTCCCAATATTGTTTTTTGGGTTGTAGGCAGCCACGCTAAACTAAAAAAGTTGAAAAGGAGTGTTTATAGGAATCTAACTTAGATTTTTTAGGTGTATAAAACCAAAAAACCCAAACATCTGTTCGTCTCAAAGTGTTGGGATTAGTAGTGGCATCTTAATCCTTATTGTCCCCTTAAAAAGCAAAAACCCCATAAACAGTGTTTACGGGGTTTTCTGGTGGTGCCTCCAGGAATCGAACCAGGGACACAAGGATTTTCAGTCCTTTGCTCTACCAACTGAGCTAAGGCACCAGCTGCAAAATTGCAAACCTAATTTTTCGGTTAGGCAGGTGCAAATATAGAAGCAATTTTATTATTCGCCAAAAGAAAGTAAATAAAAAATGCTTTTGTAAATTTGCAATCTTACACAGAGCTATGAATTTAATTATAGATATTGGAAATACATTGGTTAAATTTGCTGTTTTTCAGCAAGATGAGCTGGTTTTTCAAACTTCGGGAGAAGACATTATTTTTGAAAATAAATTTGAATCTATTTTAAAAAAACATCCAAAAATAGATAAATGTATCATTTCTTCGGTTGGAAAAATGGATGAACAAGCTCTAAATCTTATAAAACATCGCTTAAAAGTGCTGGTTTTGAATTCGGAAACCAATTTTCCATTTAAAAACCTGTACACTACACCAAAAACCTTAGGCGTGGATAGATTGGCCTTGGTGAGTGCGGCGTCTATAGAATATCCGAATAAGAATTGTTTGATAATAGATTTAGGATCTTGTATTACCTACGATTTTATCAGTGCAGAAAACAACTATTTGGGAGGCGCTATTTCTCCGGGATTAAGAATGAGATATAAAGCTTTAAATAATTTTACAGCCAAATTACCGTTATTAGAAACAAAGCTGCCTGAAAATATGATTGGGAATTCGACAGAAAGCGCCATTCATTCCGGAATTATTTTTGGTATTTTAAACGAAATTGATGGACTAATAGACAGCTATAGACAAAAATATATAGATTTAACAGTTATTTTAACAGGAGGAGATGCTTATTTCTTGTCAAAACAATTAAAAAATAGCATATTTGCCAACTCAAATTTCCTTTTATTAGGATTGAACCATATTTTACAATTTAATTCAACAGAATGATTAAAAAACTAATATTAGTTTTTATTGCTTTATTTGCAATTCAAATTTACGCTCAAGAGGGAACAGCCTCACCCTATTCATTTTATGGAATTGGTAGCTTAAAATTTAAAGGAACTGTTGAGAATAGAAGTATGGGTGGGTTGAGTATCTATTCAGATAGTATTCATTTAAACCTTAGAAATCCGGCTTCTTACGCCACTAAGAACCTAGCTCAATACGATTACGAAAGCAGACCCGTGAAATTTGCGGTTGGTGGAAGTCACTCGAACGCCAAATTAAAAAGTAATTCGTCTACAGATGAAGTAAACTCTACCACTTTAGATTATTTGGCCATGTCTTTCCCAATTGGAAGATTTGGACTAGGAATGGGATTGATTCCTTATACTACAGTTGGTTATAAATTAGAGAGCTTGAATAGCAACAACGACCTGAAAAGTAAATTCAGGGGCGATGGAGGTGTCAATAAGGTATATGCCTCATTGGGGTATTTAGTAACAAACGAATTAAGTGTAGGTGTGGACTTTGGTTATAACTTTGGTAATATTAGAAACAATACTATCGAATATGTTTATACGGACCAAGGTAGTTTGGCACAATATCAAACGAGAGAAGATAACAGATCGGACTTAGGTGGGGTGGGTTTAAATTTTGGTTTGACTTATACAAAGATGATTCAAGAAGAATTTGAATTAACAACTTCACTAACCTTTAGACCAAAAACCAATTTAACCTCAAGAAACTCGCGTTCGTTTAATACCATTACTATAAATCCGGTAAACAACAACGAGTATGTGATGAATTCTATTGAAGCAGATTTAGAAGGGCAAGGTTTAAAACAAACAGATTTAGTAATTCCAGCAAAATTAGCTTTTGGAGCAGGAATAGGTCAGCCAAGAATATGGTTTGTAGGTGCAGAATATTCATACTTAAACGTTAGTAAATTTCAAAATGATTTATATGCAGCTAGCGATTCAGCAGGAAACGTAAACTACTCAAGCGCTTCTGCAATCTCTGTTGGAGGGTTTTTTATTCCAGACTACAACTCTTTTTCAAGTTACTTAAACAGAGTGGTTTACAGAGCTGGAGTTAGATTTGAAGGTACTGGATTGCACATTAACGACGAAGCCATAAACGAGTTTGGCATATCTTTTGGAGTAGGATTACCAATGGGGAACACATTCTCTAATGCCAACGTAGGAGTAGAGTTTGGAAAGAAAGGAACAACAAACAGTAATTTAATTCAAGAGAATTTTATTAATTTCCAACTAAGCTTTTCGTTTAACGATAGATGGTTCCAAAGAAGAAAATTTAATTAAGTATAAACTAAATATTATGAAAACCAAAATTACATTCTTGCTGTTAGCCTTATTTTTAGGATTGAATTTTGTGTCTGCTCAAGATGAGGATTCAAGCACTTTATCTATCATGTCTGAATATGCCAAAGCAAAAAATTACGACGCAGCATACAAACCGTTCATGGAGTTAAGAAAAAGAAATCCAAGTTATAGTAGAGCGATTTTTGTTTATGGAGAAAGCATTCTTAGCGATAAGATTGATAAATCTTCTGGAACCGAAAAAGTTGCCTATATCAACGATTTGGTAAAACTTTGGGGAGAAAGAGAAACTTATTATGCGAGTAAAACACCTAAAGGCGAGTTTGGGGCTAAATCTTGTCAGTTGTTATATGATAATAAGGAGATTTTAAAGAAATCTAACGAGGAGATATACGCTTGTTTTGATGCTGTTTATAAAGAAGATCCGGATACATTTACAAATCCGAAATCACTTTATACTTATTTCTCATTAATGGTGGATTTATTTGATGCAGGTAAGAAGTCTGCTGGAGAATTATTCACTAAATATGATGAAGTTGTTGAGAAAGTTGATAAGGAAGTAGGTAACTATTCAGAAAGCTTAAACGTGCTTATTGAGAAGGAAGATGCAGGTGCTAGTTTAACTAGTAAAGAATTGAGCTACAAAAACTCCTATGAAAGTTACTTAAAAGCATACGATCAAATTGCGGGTAGTATTAACAGCAAATTAGGTTCTAGAGCAAATTGCGAAAACTTAGTACCACTTTACGCTAAAGATTTTGAAGCGAATAAAGGCGATGCCGTTTGGTTACAAAGAGCTGCTGGAAACATGTCGGCTAAAGAATGTACAGACGATCCATTGTTTTTTAAATTGGTAAACGCTTATCATAAACTAAGTCCGTCTGCTAACTCGGCTTACTATTTGGGAATCTTAAAAGATAAAGAAGGTAAAACTTCTGAAGCTATTAGATTTTATGAGCAGGCTATCAGTTTAGAATCGGACAGTTTCAAAAAAGCAAGACTTTACGAAAGAATTGGAGATAAACTAAAATCACAAGGAAATTTTGGACAAGCTAGAGGTTATTTCAGAAATGCTTTAAAATTCAACCCATCTAATGGACGTCCACATTTAAAAATAGCAGACATGTACAGTAGAAGTGCAAATAACTGTGGAGATACTAACTTTAACAAACGTGCTGTTTTCTGGTTGGCCGCTTTAGAAGCTGAAAAAGCTGGGCGTGTAGATCCTACTTTAAGAAGTGCTTCAGAACAGGCTGCAGTAAGTTATAGACATAAGGCTCCTCAAAAATCTGAAATTTTTGAAGCAGGTAATGGAGGTCAGAAAATCAATATTGGTTGTTGGATTGGAGATAGTGTTACCGTACCAAGTTTATAATGGTTAAAACATTTTTATATAAAACTCATTACATAGTCACAGCCCTTGCTGTGACTATGTTTTTTATATATGGCACCTATTTATTCTTTTATTATGGTCATATATAATTCACTTAAAAAGGTTTTTGTTTGTGGTGTAATTTCAATTATGCTCTTTTCATGTAAAAATAACTTCGATGAGGTCAAAAAAATAGGCATTTCTGAAAACGAACCTATTGGAGTTGCAGAACACATTAACCTAATTTATACAGATTCTGGAAGAGTAACTGCTAATTTGAAAAGTCCTAAAATGTTGGATTACTCGAACAGAGAATTTGTTTTCAACGAATTCCCTGAGGGCATAGACTTAGATTTATTTGACGAACAAAACAAAAAAAGCAATGTCGTCTCTGATTATGCCATTGTTTACGATAAAACCGGAATCATAGATCTACAAGGAAATGTAATCCTGTCTTCCGCGAATAATGATACTTTATTTGCCGAACAACTTTATTACGATCAAAATAGAGAATGGCTTTTTACCAACAAACCCGTAACTTTTAGAACAGGAAGAGATGTGATAAATGGTAAAGGTTTCGATTCTGATGTAAAATTTAATAAGGCAGAAGTGTTAGAAATTGATGGAATCATCACACTTGACGAATAATTCTGTATCTTTACACACCAATTTTAACATACCAAAATGAAATTATTTAAGTTTTTTCAATACGCATATTTAGTGTTTTCCATTGTTTTTTTCTATAATGTTGTTTCAACATATTTAAATGAAGGAACTTTAGATATCGCTTCATTATTGTTGGCAGCAGCCGCTCTTTTTATGTTTTTCTTTAGAAAGAAATTCAATAAAAAACTTGAAAATACCGACGACAAATAATCCATGGATCCAGATGTTATAATTATTATAGCTTCCTTAATTCTTTCTGCTTTTTTCTCCGGAATGGAGATTGCTTATGTGTCTTCCAATAAAATTCATATAGAAATTGAGAAAAAGCAAGAAGGGCTTTTGGCCAAAGTATTAACAAAACTTACAGCAAAACCTTCTAAATTTATTGCTACCATGTTAATTGGTAACAATATTGCCTTGGTTATTTACGGGCTTTTTATGGGAAACTTGCTCGTGGCATGGTTTCATACTTTTTTACCATCCCATTCCAGGATTGTTAATTTTTTACTTATAGATTTCAGTTTACTAACCCAAACTGTTATTTCAACTTTGGTCATTTTAATAACAGCCGAATTTCTTCCAAAAGTATTTTTTCAAATCTATGCCAACTATTTACTTAAGCTTTTAGCGGTTCCAGCCTATTTGTTTTATCTGCTTTTTTCATTTATATCCGATTTTGTTATTTGGATTTCAGATTTGGTATTGAAAAAATTCTTTAAAACTGAAGGAGATCAGATACAATTGGCATTCTCTAAAGTAGAATTAGGCAACTATATTAGTGAACAAATGGAATCTGTGGAAGAAAGTGACGATGTGGATTCTGAAATTCAGATTTTCCAGAATGCTTTGGAGTTTTCAGAAGTAAAAGCTAGGGAAGTCATGATTCCTAGAACAGAAATTACTGCAGTAGATGTTACGGAGAGTTCTAAAACCCTAAATGCGCTTTTTACCGAAACAGGCTTTTCTAAAATCCTTATCTATAAAGATACCATAGACGATATATTGGGTTATGTGCATTCTTTCGAGCTTTTTAAAAAACCAAAAACCTTGAAGTCTATTTTAGTGCCGGTAGAATTTGTTCCAGAAACCATGCTGATTAAAGATATTTTAAGTATCCTTATAAAAAAACGAAAAAGTATGGCTATTGTTTTGGACGAATATGGTGGCACCTCGGGCGTTTTAACCGTGGAAGACATTGTAGAAGAGCTTTTTGGCGAAATTGAAGACGAACATGATACTATGATCTTGATTGAAGAAAAGCTGGACGACTATTTATACAAGTTTTCTGCACGTTTGGAAGTCGATTATTTAAACGAACATTTTAAGCTTAACTTACCTGAAAGTGAAAATTATGAAACCCTTGGAGGTTTAATTGTTGACTTTACCGAAGAAATTCCTCAGCAAAATGAAATAGTCACCATCGATAACTTTCAATTTAATATCCTTGAAGTTTCCAATACAAAAATCGTTTTGGTGGAACTGAAAATACTGGACGTCGATTAAAATCCTAATCTTAATATAATTAATGCGTAATTCTACTTTTATTATTAAATAGAAAATGGTATTTTCGCGCTCGATAATTTATAATCTATAGAAATAAAAAATGGCAGTTTTAAATAAAATTAGACAACGTGGACTTTTTTTAATCATTGTGATTGCGTTAGCGTTATTCTCATTTGTAATTGGAGATTTGTTTAGAAATACAGATGCATTGATGGGAAAATCTCAAAACATTGTGGCAACCATTAACGGAAAAGATATTTCCCGTGAAGAGTTTATGCAAAAAGTGGAGGTAGCGCAAAGACAACTTGGACCTAACGGAACCAGCACTCAAGCCATGAACATGGTTTGGGATCAAGAAGTAAGACAAGCTGTTTTAGAATCTCAATTTGAAGTATTGGGACTTGATGTTCAAAAGGATCAAATGAGAGATTTGTTAAGAACCAACTTGGCAAACAGTCCAGAATTTCAAAATGAAGTAGGCGTTTTCGATGAGAACAAACTAAATGAATACATTGCCAATTTAAAGGAAACATCGGCTGTAGCATACAAACAATGGGTGGATTACGAAAACAGCATTGGAGTAAATGCCTTGCAAGATGACTATTTTAATATGGTTAAAGCTGGTATGACCGGTACTTTAGCTGAAGGAAAATTAGAACACCAGTTACAAAGTGAGACTGTGGATATTAAATATGTTCAAATTCCATATACGTCTATTTCAGATAGTACAGTATCAGTTTCTAAATCTGAAATTGCTGCTTATATTAAAAAACACAAAAAGCAATACGAAGTTGATGCTACTAGAGATATTCGCTATGTAGAGTTTAGAGAGTCTGCTTCTGTGGAAGATGAAAACAATATTAAACAAGCTTTATCAGAATTATTAAAAGATCAAGTGGTTTACAACGAAACCACAAAAAGAAATGATACCGTAAAAGGTTTTGCTCACGTAACAAACAATAAAGCTTTTGTAAATTCAAATTCAGATATTAAATTTGAAGATCGTTTTAAGTTTAAATCAGATTTACCTCCAGCTATTGCAGATACCATTTCTAAATTAAACGTTGGTCAGGTTTACGGACCATATAAGGACCAGAACTACTTTAAAATAACGAAAGTAATTGCAGCTATTCAAATGCCAGATTCGGTTAAAGCAAGACATATATTAATCCCTTTTGTTGGTGCTGCCAATACAATGCCAGAAGTAACACAAACTGAGGTTGATGCTAAAAAGACCGCTGATAGTTTATTGACGGTTTTAAGAAAGGACAAATCTAAATTTGGAGAGTTTGTAACAAGCTTTTCTTCAGATCAAGGAAGTATAGAAAAGGGAGGTAGTTACGATTATTTCTCTTACAATACCATGATTGAACAGTTTAGAGACTTTGTTTTCGAAAACAATGTTGGAGATATGGATGTGGTTCAAACAGCTTTTGGATTTCATATTATAGAAATTGAAGGCCAGAAAAACAAACAACGTGCTATTAAAACAGCAACTATTGCTAGAGAAATCGAACCATCTGAAACAAGTATAAACCAAGTATTTATGAATGCTTCTAATTTTGAAATTGCTATTGAAAAAGGCGATTTCGAAGCTGTAGCTAAAGAAAAAGATTTAGCTGTACGTCCAGTAAATGGAATTAAGCTTTTAGATGAAAATATCCCAGGCTTAGGAAACCAAAGATCTTTGGTTCGTTGGGCTTTTGAAGATGGTACTAAAGTAGGCTCTACAAAACGTTTTAATTTAAGTGGTGGATATGCCGTTGTTCAAGTAACTGCTTCCAATGCTAAAGGTTTAATGAATACGGAACAAGCTTCTGTAACAGCTTTACCAGCCATTAGAAAAGAGAAAAAAGCCAAATTAATTAAAGATAGAATTTCTGCTACAACTGTTGAAGATGTTGCTGCTGCAGAGAGTAAAACAGTTCAAACTGCTTTAGCTATCAATATGAAAAACCCAACAATTTCTGGTGCAGGAAAAGAAGGTGTTGTTGTAGGAACAGCTTTCGGATTAAAAGAAGGTGAAACTTCTAAATTAATTGAAGGCGAAAAAGGCGTGTATATGATTCAAGTTACTAAAAGAACTCCAGCTCAAGACATGGACAATTACCAAGGTTTTGCCAACCAAGTTGGAAATGTTAAAATGGGTCAAGTGAATACAAAACTTTACGAGGCTTTAAAAGAATCTTCAGAAATTGAAGATAATAGAGCAAATACAGTTCAATAAGAATTGATTTCTTAGTTATATATAAAAAAGCTTCACAGACATGTGAAGCTTTTTTTATGACATCATATTATTTTATCATTTCAGAATAAGGAATAAGTGTATCGTATCCTTTACGTCTGAAATAGTTTGTTGGATTTTCTTCTGAAGTCACCAAAACAAAATCTCCGCCCCAAGCTCCAAGACTTTTTATGGAACCCTTAAAATCTGAAAACAGTTTTTCTTTTACTGGTACTTGATGGATGATTCTTGAAATAAGTTGTTCGTGTGTGTTTAAAAGGACATTGAAGTCGCCTAAACTAGAACAGGAAATTAACTGGGTTGTGATGTTGCTAAGCTTTTTAATAACATCTGTTTTATCTGCCACATTAGTTTTGTACTGTGCAATGCCATCCCTACTGTTTTGTTTTTTGTTTAGGTATACAAAATATAGTGCTTCTTTAAACAACGGATTAAAAGCAACTTCTTTAACCGTTTTTTCATTATTGTTGCCTAATTGATAGGTTATAGGTTGATTAAATTGTGCACAAGCAATATCGTAACCCGAACCGCCAAAGGTTTGTTCCAATAGTCTGTAAGCATCTACTTTTGCCCAATTGGCTATATTGTTTATTAAGGTGGACGAAGAACCCAGTCCCCAATCCTGAGGAAAAGTCAGCTTGGTTTCAACTTCAAATCTAGAATTTAAAAACCCAGGATTGAGTAGTTTAACCGCTTGTAAAATTTCAAATAATCTTTTAGACGTGTCATTTTCAGGAGTGAACGCGGTGATAATCTCCTTGTTTTCAATAGAAAATTCAGCATCCAACCAAATCTTGTTTTTATCATCGAAACTCTTCCAGATAATTTTAGATTCATCCAGTTTTGACACCTTCATAGTCTGTCCGAATGTGGTGGGAATAGCCAACGACAAGGCCCCGTCAAGAACTACATATTCTCCTGTGAGCAATAATTTTCCGTTACTCTTATAGGTTTCGAGTTCCATATTTAAAATTCAAGGTTCAAAATTCAAGGTTTGTATTATTCCTATTTAAGAGTAGCATCTATTTGTTGAGATGGTCTCACTTTCAGTATTGGTAAATTATTTATAACCAACAAACTAATAACTTCTAAATTCTTAGCTTATTTATGGCTTCCACCACAGCGCTATGTGAAGCGGTATGTGTTTTGAAATAGTCTATGAGTATGGCTTTTTCTTCGTTTGTTGCTTCAAATTGATTTAAGATATTCATCAAGTGCATTTTCATATGGCCTTCTTGAATACCTGTGGTTGTTAAAGAGCGCAAGGCAGCAAAGTTTTGCGCCAATCCGGCAACAGCTACAATTTGCATGAGTTCTCTGGCGGTTGGTTCGTGTAACAATTCCAAGGCCAGCTTGACCAAAGGATGTAAACTTGTTAAGCCGCCAACAGTTCCTAAAGCTAGAGGGATTTCAATCCAAAACGTAAAGATGCCATCTTCAATTTTTGCGTGGGTCAGACTCGTGTATCTGCCACTTCTGGAGGCATATGCATGAACTCCAGCCTCAACAGCTCTAAAGTCGTTGCCAGTGGCAAGAACTACGGCATCAACCCCGTTCATAATCCCTTTGTTATGCGTAACCGCTCTAAAAGGCTCTACTTCGGCAATCCTAACCGCTTGAATAAATTTATTGGCAAACTCTTCAGGATTGATCAAAGGGTTTTCAGTTAAATCTTTAACCGGACAACTCACTTCAGCTCGTACCAAACAATCAGGTACATAATTGGAAAGGATGCTCATGATTACGTCGATATTTTTTTCTTTTTCGGAAAAACTATCATAATCCAGCGCTTCTTCCCGGAAAGTTTTCGCAAACTGCTCCAAACAGGAGTTGATAAAATTGGCACCCATGGCATCCAAGGTTTCAAAAGTAGCATGCAGTTGAAAATAGCCTTCAATACTTTCAGTTTTATCGCGTAACTCAATATCTAAAATGCCTCCTCCACGTTTCTCCATGTTTTTGGTTATGGATTTTGTGGCTTCCTTCAGTTTCGGTTTTACGGTTTCAAAAAAGGTATTTAAAACTTTAAAATCGCCATGAAACATAAAGTGGACCTGACCTATTTTTGTGGTCGATAATACTTCAGCTTTAAATCCACCTCTTTCCGACCAGAATTTAGCAGCCTTACTTGCAGCAGCAACTACCGAACTTTCTTCAATAGCCATTGGAATAGCGTGCATTTTACCATTAATTAAAAAGTTTGGCGCCACCCCAAAAGGCAAATAATAATTGGTAATGGTATTTTCTATAAACTCGTCGTGTAGCTGTTGTAGCTTGAGGTTAGAATTCCAATATTGTTTGATAATATTTTTGGCATCGTTGTTATTATTGAAATAGGTGGCAACGATCCAATCGATTTTATGGGATTTAGAAAGTTTAGAAAAACCTGAAATAGATTTGCTCATGGCATTTGTATTGAAACACAAAGATACTGTTCTCGTAATTATTTTAGTGGGCATTGTGTTTTAAAAGCCTATTTAACTGTTAATAATTAGTGTTTTTAGCTTAATTTTTAGTAAACTTGACAATATTTTTTTTCAAATAACTATTTTAATGATACTCTCAAGACAACTACTTTTATTTTGCTTTTTAGCAACCCTCTTAACATCAGCACAAAACAAAGAAATTACTTTAGAAGAAATCTGGAATGGCACCTTTAGAACAGAAGGTATGGACGCTTTACATTCTATGAAAAACGGACAGCAATACTCTGTTCTTGATTTCGATAGAAGTTCAGGTGTAACGGCTATAGATGTTTATGATTACAAAACTTTGAAGAAAGTAAAAACCTTGGTCAATTCTAGCGATTTAGAGGGCATTACGTATTTTACCAATTATACTTTTAGTGAAGACGAAAGCCTAATCCTTTTGGCTACGGATGTTACACAAATTTTTAGACGCTCTTCTTTAGGGAAATATTATATTTTTGATGTTAAATCCAAAAAACTGACTTTAGTTGCTGAGGAAAAAATTCAAGAGCCAACCTTTTCCCCAGACGGAAGTAAAATGGCGTATGGTTATAACAACAACTTGTTTGTAAAAGACCTAAGCTCAGGGAAAACAACCCAAATAACTTTTGATGGTGAGAAAAATAAAATCATCAATGGTATTACAGACTGGGTTTATGAAGAAGAATTTGGTTTTGTTAGAGCCTTTCAATGGAATGCTGCTAGTAATAAAATAGCTTTTATTCGTTTTGACGAAACCCTAGTGCCAGAATTCTCCATGGATATTTATGGAAACGAATTGTATCCAACCCAAGATGTATTTAAATACCCAAAGGCCGGAGATCCAAATGCTTTGGTATCTCTTCATTTATACAATGTGGAAACGGATAAGCTTTCTGAAGTGAAAGTAAATAAAAACTATAACGATTTCTATATTCCAAGAATTAAATGGACCAACAACCCAGATGTTTTGAGTGCACATTTCTTAAACAGACACCAAAATGAATTGGATTTATGGTTGATAGACGCCAATAACCATACTGCAAAATTAGCACTGGAAGAAAGAGATAAGGCTTATGTGGACGTTACGGACGATTTAACCTTTTTAAAAGACAATAGTTTTATTTGGACCAGCGAAAAAGATGGTTACAACCACATATATCACTATTCTCAGGACGGAAAATTGCTGAACCAGGTAACCAAAGGAAATTGGGAAGTAACCAGTTATTATGGTTACGACGAAAAACAGAATAAAATATTTTATCAATCTACAGAAAACGGTTCTATCAACAGAGCTGTTTATAGCATAAAACTTAACGGAAGAGATAAAGAACAATTAACAAAAGGAGTAGGATCTAACAGAGCTTCTTTCAGTGCAGATTTTTCTTATTTTATCAATGCGTTTTCAAATGCATCAACACCTCCAACCTATACTTTAAACGATGCCAAGTCCGGGAATGTGATAAAGAACATCAAGGATAATAATAAGCTTTTGCAGAAATTGGCAGCTTATAACATGTCTAAAAAAGAGTTTAGTACCATACATATTAATGGAAACGACTTAAACATGTGGGTCATTAAACCAGTCGATTTTGATGAAACTAAAGAATACCCATTATTTATGTATCAATATTCTGGACCTGGATCTCAAAATGTGTCAAACAGTTGGGGAGGAGCAAACGACTATTGGTACCAATTGCTAGCACAAGAAGGTTATATTGTGGCCTGTGTGGATGGTAGAGGTACTGGATATAAAGGTGCAGATTTCAAGAAAGTTACTCAAAAGGAATTGGGAAAATATGAAGTTGAAGACCAAATCGACGCTGCAAAGTATTTAGGTAAATTACCTTATATAGATGCCTCTAGAATAGGAATCTGGGGATGGAGTTACGGCGGATTTATGAGTAGTAATGCCCTTTTTAAAGGAAACGATGTCTTTAAAATGGCTATAGCTGTAGCACCGGTAACAAGCTGGCGTTTTTACGATTCGGTTTATACCGAACGTTATATGACAACCCCACAAGAAAACCCGAGTGGATACGACGATAATTCGCCAATAAACCATGTTGATAAATTAAAAGGAAACTTTTTGTTGATTCATGGAACGGCAGATGATAATGTGCATGTACAAAACACCATGCGAATGGTTGAGGCTTTAGTGCAAGCAAACAAACAATTTGAATGGATGGTTTATCCAGACAAAAATCACGGTATTTATGGTGGAAATACCCGATTGCATTTATACACCAAAATGACTAACTATATTAAAGAAAACCTATAAAAAAAGAACTTATGCAAGAAAAAGATCTAGCGTTAATTACGCATCTCGCGAAAAAAGGTGTTGACGATAAAATGGTAATGGGGCATCCAGCAGGATTGTTCATATTGTTTTTTACAGAAATGTGGGAGCGATTCAGTTATTACGGCATGCGAGCGTTATTAACCGTATTCTTAATAACAGAAATTGGTAAAGGCGGTTGGGAATGGACCAATGCCGATGCTATGCAACTATACGCCTGGTATACTGGTTTAGTTTATTTAACCCCACTTATTGGAGGGATGATAGCAGATAAATTTACAGGATTTAGAAAAGCTATTTTATTGGGAGCTTTAGTCATGACTTTAGGACATGCTTCTATGGCGCTCGAAATGGTGAGCCCTACCTTTTTCTATGTTGGTTTGGCATTTATGATTTTAGGAAATGGTTTATTTAAGCCAAATATTTCTTCCATGGTAGGAAACCTATATCCAGATTCAAGTTCTAAAAAAGATGCAGGTTATACTATTTTTTATATGGGAATTAACGCTGGAGCATTCTTAGGAATGTTGCTTTGTGGGTATATAGGTGAAAAAGTAGGATGGCACTATGGGTTTGGATTGGCTGGAGTGTTTATGTTATTTGGAATGTTGCAATTCTATTTTGGACAGAATATTTTTGGTGTTATAGGTCAAGAGCCTAAAAAAGAAATTGTTTCAGATTTAGATAAAGTTACAGACGTCGCAGATGCAGCAGATGAAGAGGAATTACCTGCTAACGTTGTACGAGATAGATTAGTAGTTGTAGGAGTACTAATGGTTGCCAGTATATTTTTCTTTTTTGCTTTTGAACAAGCAGGTGGCTCGATGACTGTTTTTGCTAAAAACTATACGCAACGTGTTTTAGAAGGTAGTACGGGTACCATATTTAAATGGGTGGATGCTATTTTGACTATTTTCCCAATTATCATCGTTTCTTGGGTGCTTTACGGCCTAGGAAAGAAAATTTATAAAGATTATCCATTAACCATCATCTTTACTGCAATTTCCTTTGTTATTATTTGGATTTTAGGTGGATGGAAAGTATATAGAGAATTTAGTTTAGAGCATACTGAAGTAACTGTTTCTTGGTTCCAGATTTTAAATTCGTTCTTCATTATTACGTTGGCTTCATCTTTTAGTAAAATGTGGGAAAAAGTATGGAACCCTTCAGGTCCTGTTAAATTTGCTATGGGCTTGGCCTTAGTAGGTGTTGGGTTTGTGGTTTTATCACTTGGAGCTAGTAGCATTCCGCAAGGAGCAGAAACAGCGAAGGTGAGTATGATTTGGTTGATATTGGCATATTTCTTTCACACAACAGGAGAATTGTGCTTGTCGCCAGTAGGTTTGTCTTATGTTTCCAAACTATCTCCCAAACGTTTAGCAGGCTTATTATTTGGACTGTGGTTTACAGCTTCTGCCATTGCTAACTTTATTGCAGGAATGACTGGATCATACATTGATAAAATATCGGAAACGTACTCCATGTCTATATTTTTCTTAATCATTGCGGCAATACCTATGATAGCGGCAGTGGTGTTGTTAATATTAAATCCGAAATTAAAGAAAATGATGCACGGAATTAATTAATTATTACAAGCCACCTAACTAACCTAAATACTTATGTCAACGAACGTAGCTAAACCAATAATACGCAAAGAACTTTTTGGACACCCAGTAGGTCTTTTCATATTATTTTTCACCGAAATGTGGGAGCGTTTCTCCTATTATGGTATGCGTGCCATTTTAGTGTTATACTTAGTAGCACAATCACAAGGAGATAATGCTGGTTTAGGTTGGTCCAATGGCGATGCTTTAGCGCTTTATGGATGGTACACCATGTTGGTTTATGTGGCTTCCATTCCTGGCGGATGGATTGCTGATAAATTTTTAGGACAGAAAAAATCCGTTTTATATGGTGGTATTTTGCTTGTTGCGGGACATGGTGTTTTGGCTATAGAGCAGATGTGGGCATTTTACTCAGGTCTTGGATTAATTATCCTAGGTGTAGGTATGCTTAAACCAAATATTTCAACCATGGTAGGCGGGCTATATAAACAAGGAGATATTAGAAGAGATAAAGGATTTACTATTTTTTACATAGGTATTAATGTAGGCGCTTTTTTATCGAGTATCATCGTAGGTTATGTAGGTGAAGTTCACGGATGGCATTACGGGTTTGGATTGGCTGCCATTGGAATGACTCTTGGGTTGATCCAATATGTTATGGGGCAAAAATACTTGGCGCATGTAGGTAATTTTGTAGGAGAATCCGAAGATGCCGAAGAAAGGGCTGCGTTAAAGAGGCCTCTATCCAAAATTGAAAAAGACCGTGTTGTTGTTCTCTTGTTATCTTTTCTTTTAGTTATTGTTTTTTGGGGAGCTTATGAACAAGCTGGTGGATTAATGAATATCTATGCCATGGACAATACGAATCGAGCTTTCCTTGGATGGGAAATTCCAGCTTCATGGTTTCAGTCCTTAAATGCCATGTTTATTATCTTCTTAGGAACAACGGTAGCTGCTTTTTGGGCACGAAGAAAACTGAAGGGGAAACTGTCTACCTCACTTTTTAAAATGATCTTAGGTTTAATTATCATGGGAACCGGATTCTTTTTCATGTCTGCAGCTTCAGCACAATTTGAAAGTACTGGCGCCTCAGCCATGTATTGGTTGGTATTGGCTTATTTGTTCCATACAGTTGGAGAATTATGTCTTTCTCCAGTGGCCTTATCCTATATTACTAAGTTAGCACCTGTAAAATATGCTTCTTTAATGATGGGAGTATTTTTTGCTATGACAGGTTTTGGAAATAAATTAGCTGGGTTATTAGGGGAATCTGCTTCAAAATATGGAGAGTTTACCATCTTTACTGGAATTGCAGTATTTTGTGTGATATTTGGATTTCTAGTTATGATTTTTAGAAAAAGACTAGAACTTTTGACTCATGGTGCAGAAGATGATGAACATGAAATTGATGATGAAACAGAAGGATATGAAGTTGCCAAACCATCAATTAACTAACTAAACTAACTAAATTAATTTATATGAATACTGACATTGAAAATCTTTTTAAAGACACGGTTTTAGGGCATCCAGTTGGATTATTTATTCTCTTTTTTACAGAAATGTGGGAACGATTCTCTTTCTATGGAATGCGAATCCTTCTTATTTTATTTTTAACAGCACCGTTAGTGAGCAATAATCCAGGCTGGGAATGGTCGAGTGAACATGCATTTGCTTTGATAGGAACTTATGCATCGCTCTTATATTTAACACCAATTATTGGAGGTTGGATAGCAGATAAATATACAGGATACCGCATCGCTGTGGTTATTGGTTGTGTTATCATGACTCTGGGCCACGCATCGATGGCTTTTGAAACAACTGCTTCATTTTACCTGGGTTTAGCTTTATTAGTGATTGGTACTGGTTTTTTTAAGCCAAATATTACTTCCATCATTTCGGAGATGTATAAAACCAGAGAATCCAAGAAAGATGGAGCCTATACCATTTTCTATATGGGTGTTAATGCTGGAGCCTTTTTTGGAATGATGCTTTGCGGATATTTAGCTGAAAATTATGGTTGGGCATATGGATTTGGTCTTGCTGGAATTTTTATGTTACTTGGAATGTTACAGTTTTTATTAGCTCATAAAATATTTGGAAAAATTGGCGCCGTACCATCAAAGAAAATCGACGTTGTATTCCATGAAGGCGAAGATGTTACAGATCCAGAAGTTATTAAGGAAGAAGTAGAAGTTGCTTCTAAATTGAATCCGTTTACAACACTTGATAAAATCCTTATTGTATTATCATCTGTGGGTGGGTTGCTGTATCTATTTAACGATCCTTTAGAAAAAATTGGTGGCACTTCTATGTTGCCATTTGAATTCATGGGGATGAGTGGATCAAACTTTGTGGTCCTTTCAGCTTTAGTGCTGTTTTTAGCGTTATTAATTGCGCGTATCTCTCGCTATATTCCTATTGTTAGAGATCGATTGGTTGCCGTTTCAATTTTTGCACTTTTTACCGTTTTCTTTTTTGCTTTTTTTGAACAATCCCTCGGTTCGATGACCTTGTTTGCAAGTGATTATACAAATAGGGATTTGGTTGGGAATACAGCAACTGTATTTAAGATTGTAGATGGATTATTGACAACTATTCCGTTAATAATCATAACCTATGTTATTTTCTTGATTTTCAGAAAAACGTTTACAAAAATTGGAGCTTCAAATATTATGCTGGCCATCGCATTCCTTGGCTTATGGGTATTAGTAATTTATCGTATTTACGACAAATCATTCTCTGAAGAATTAAAAGTAGATGCTACTTGGTTTGGAATTTTAAATTCCTTCTTTATTATTACATTGGCACCTATTTTTTCAAAGTGGTGGGAAAGTAAATACAATCCAAGTGCCGCTATAAAATATGCCATCGGATTGGTGTTATTAGGTTTAGGGTTTGCTATTTTAGCTTATGGAGCATCTGGCATTCCTTCAGGAGCCAAAACAGCTTCTGTAAGCATGATATTCTTGATATTGGCCTACTTGTTCCATACTATGGGAGAGCTTTGTCTTTCACCATTAGGATTGTCTTATTTAAGTAAATTAGTGCCAGCCAGAATGATTGGTTTTATGTTTGGAGTTTGGTATCTGGCGATTGCGGTTGGTCAAAAACTAGCGAACACCATGGGCGGTATGATTGATAAAATCTCTGAAGAGTATTCTTTAGGAACCTTCTTTTTAATCTTTGCCATCATTCCAATTGCAGTTGGTTTTGTGTCGATGGTATTAAACCCTGTCCTCAAAAAACTGATGCATGGTGTACGATAATCGATTAAATCGTTAAAATTTATAAAAAACACTTCAATTTTGGAGTGTTTTTTATATTTTAGGAACAATTTTTGAAAAGACTAAACTTAAAATCAATATGTTTGGAATCCATTTTGGTTTTGGTTCATTCACAAAATTATAAATTAGTAAGGTATTTATGATATATCGACTAAGTGGAACATGTTGTTGTGAGGCATATTAAGACAGCTTCAAAAAAAAAATTATAAAATTGTTATAAATGAAAAAAGTACTATCCCTAATCGCCCTAGTATTGGTCGCTACTAACTTATCTGCCCAAGAAATTAATTGGGTAACTTTAGAAAAAGCCGTGGAACTTCAGAAGAAAAATCCAAAAAAAATCATGATAGATGCCTATACCAATTGGTGTGGTCCTTGTAAAATGTTAGATAAAAATACCTTTCAAAATAAAGATGTGGCAGCTTATGTAAACAAACATTACTATGCTGTAAAATTTAATGCTGAAGGAGATGAAACTATAAACTTTAAAGGGAATGTCTTTAAAAACCCTAGTTACAATGCTGCCAATGCCAACAAACGCAATTCGGCACACCAGTTAGCCTCATATTTTAGTGTAAGATCTTATCCAACCATCTTGTTCTTAGACGAGCAAGCCGAGTTTTTAACTCCCGTGATAGGCTATAAAACTCCACAACAATTAGAATTATACTTGAAGTTATTTACAGCCAATCAGCATGTTAATATGAAAACTCAAGACGATTTTTCGGCTTATTACAGTGCTTTTAAACCAGAATTCTCCAATTAATCTTTCTTTAACGAAAGAACAAAAGCTCCTTTTTTATTCGTTTGATAAAAAGGGAGTTTTTGCTTTTCGCAGGTGGCTTCCCAACGGCTCATATAAGATTTATAATTGCTGCCATCGGCTATAATGACTTGTGGTTGCAAGGAATCGATAAGTCTGTTTAAATTTATGCGTGGAGAGTTTTTAAGCACTATATAATCCGGTTTAAAGGATTTAATATTATAAACGCCCAAACTATCTATCACCAACAGCCATTTGTTGTTTATTCTATAAAAACATGTTAGGCTATCTTCCTGAATATTTGCGATATAATTACTGGTTATATAATTATTGATTATGGTGTTTTTCGTTTCTGTTTTATTGGACATATTATGATATAACTGCAAGGTTTTTCCTTTTTGAAAACCTAAAAGGGTGGATGTTCCTTTATGAAATACTAGAAATTGCTGTTTGGTCTCCGTCACATATTTGGTGTAAATAAGTGCACTTTGCCCTATTAAAATAGCAGAAAGAAAATATACCAGTTGTTTGAAATTTTTCTTAGTATAAAGCTGATAGGCGCTAATGATGATGATATAGCTAGCTAAAACCTGAAGTATATTAAAAGAAATGTCTTGAATTAAAAAAGCTTCTTGTTGTGCAATCCATTTAAAAAACCCATTCATACCACTAATTATGGTCCCATAAAAAATAGCAAAGAACGTTGGGAGGAAATTTACGATGGATAACATAATAACGATAATTCCAAATCCTAAAATAAAACCAAGAAAAGGAATCACAACCACATTTGAAAGTAAAAACAGGCCAGGAATTTGGTGGAAATAATAAATACTTAGTGGTAAAACACCAAATTGAGCAGCAATAGACACAATAAAAGCTTGCCAGAATTTATCCAAAACCCAATATTTTGGAAGCCAATAACTATATAGTAAGGGGAAAATAGTAACTATGGCAACAACCGCAAAGTAACTTAATTGAAAGCCCACGTCAAAAAGATAATTGGGGTTAAATAATAGTAAAACAAAAGCTGAGCTAGCCAATATATTTAAAGTGTTTCTTGGACGATTGATGTTCATGGCAACAGCTACAAAGCTAAACATAAGTGCAGCTCGCAACACAGATGCGGATAAGCCAGCAATTATGGCAAAACTCCACAAACAGATAATAATCAAGATAATTTTATAAATACGCCCATGTTTTAAGTATTCTATGGGCTTAAATATTAAATTTAGGAAAATGAGGATAATTCCAACGTGCAAGCCAGAAACGGCGAGAATATGTATGGATCCCGCATTTTTATAATCGTTGTAAATGTCTTCGCTTAATTCTTTTCTCTGCCCTAATAGCAACGCGTTTATTATGGCAAGTTCATCGGGTTTAAAAGGGTGTTCCTTTAGTTTGTTGTCAATATGCTTTCTAAAAGCGTCGGCATATCCATAGATTGTGGATTTTGTTATGCTTGTTATATATACTTGTTCGTAACTAGAATACATTTGCGAATAAATGTATTTATTCTCAAGGAACTTTTTATAATTAAATTGATCTGGATTTAATGGTTCTTTTATAGAATGGATTTGTGTTTTTATAATAAGTATGTCGTCTACATCAAAAATACGAGTCATGCTATCCTTTTTGATGTTTAACAGGGAAAGGCCTTCAACAGAATTTTCATTTATTTTTAAAATTTTAACCACATATCTATCGTTGAACTTATTAGATTTTAAGCTATTTGAAATTTTTAGAGTTACGAATAAGGTGCTGTCCTTTATGAAGATAGGACTGTTGGTGTAATTATTTTTATGATTTTTTTGATTGTGGATATTCACAAGTAAAACACCTAAAGAAATCATGGTGATATAAGCTGTTAATCCAAACCAGATGGTTTTTTTTAATTTGGGTTTCGAATAAAAGTAAACAAGACCCAAGATAACAAGGAGTATTCCAGTGATTTTAGCAGAAGAATCCAGGGGAATTTCGGTAAAACGAGACAATAAAATACCTGTAACCAAAAGGATGGTTAGCTTAACAGGCACAAAATCAAATAGTTTCACATACTAAAGATACTGAATATCTTATAATACGCGACGTGCCTGAACAAAGGCAAAATACCAATATTTTTCGGAGAGTTGTGAAGTAATAACTCCCGCACTGGTTGTAGAATGAATAAACTCTACAAATCCAGGTCTAGCATCTGTAACCAATCCTACATGGTTTACGCTGCGACTATTCTTACTAGTTGCAAAAAACAATAAATCGCCTTTTTGAACTTCTTTAACATCTACCCAATTTCCGGTCGTGGCCATATTGCCAGTAGATCTTGGTAGAGCGATGTTTTCGCTGTTAAAAGCTGTGGTAATTAAGCCCGAACAATCCATACCTTTTTTTGTAGTGCCACCATATTTATAACGCACACCATTATATTTTTCGGCTGTTTGAATAATGTTATTAATAACTTTAATATCGGCTACAGGTCTATTGTCTATGGGTGCTTTTGTTACTTTGGTTGTTTTTGCGCTTTTTTTGTTGACAGTTTTCGTTTTTTTAGTCGATTTACACGCTGTAATAGAAATAAATATTGCTAATATGTAGATAATTTGTCTCATACTACTTCTTATGTTTAATGGCATGATAAATTAATTTTGCTGTTTTCTGACTGGCACCTTTTCCACCTAATTTTTTTTCGAGTGCGTAATAGTCTAAATATAATTTAGCTCTTTCGTAAGGATCTAAAATAAGATCTAATTCTCGTTTAAGCGTGTTTTTATTGAAATTTGATTGAATAAGTTCTGTCACTACTTTTTTATCCATAATTAAATTAACCAAAGAAATGTATTCTAGGTTAACAACACGTTTTCCAATTTGATACGAGATCCAATTTCCTTTGTAGCAAACTACTTGTGGTACTTTAAATAAGGCGGTTTCTAGTGTAGCAGTCCCCGAAGTTACTAGAGCAGCTGTAGATACGGACAAAAGATCGTAGGTTTTATTGGATATAAATTTAATGTTGGAGCTTTTTATAAACTGTTGATAAAAACTATAATCCTGACTCGGTGCTCCTGCAATTACAAATTGGTACTTCGGATAATCTTTTACCACAGAAAGCATAATAGACAACATCTTTTTTATTTCTTGTTTTCGGCTTCCTGGCAAAAGTGCGATGATGGGTTTCTCGTTTAGTTCGTAGTCTGCCCTAAAAGCATATTCGTCCACTTGCTTCCTGTTGGCAATGGCATCGATGGTTGGATGACCGACAAAATGTACCGGATAATGGTGTTTTTTTTCGTAAAAATCTTTTTCAAAAGGAAGAATAACGTACATCTCATCCACATCGTGTTTTATGGCCTTGATTCGGTTTTCTTTCCATGCCCATATTTGTGGTGAAATATAATAATGCGTTTTATAACCGTTTTGTTTAGCCCATTTGGCAATTCGTAAATTAAACCCGGGATAATCTATAAAAATAATGGCATCAGGCTGAAATGCTTCAATATCTTTCTTGCAAAACGATAGGTTTTTGGCAATGGTTCTTAAATTCATAAGAACTTCGGCGAAACCCATAAATGCCAAATCTCTGTAATGTTTTACTAAGGTATCGCTAGTTGCGTTCATTAAATCGCCACCCCAAAATCTAAAGGAGGCGTGTACATCTTCTTTGAGCAAAGCTTTCATAAGGTTAGATCCGTGTAGATCACCCGAGGCTTCTCCAGCAATAATATAGTATTTCATAGGTTTATATTATTTGTTTTTTTATTTGCCACACCCAACATACATGTAATCATTTTCTTTTTGTCTTTTAAGGTTTTGAATCTGGATGTTTCATATAAAACATATTTTATATAAGTTTAAATACAAAGGTCGCAATGGCATTAATAATGGTTATTAATAAAACGCCTCTAGCGCGATAATCTTGTTTCTTTTTAATAAACACAAAAAAGACCAAAAGGTTTAAAATAGCTCCCAAGCTTATAAGTTTTCCTAATATTCCCTCTGCCAACGCCGAGCGTATCACACTTCCAAAATCGTTTCCATTGCCAAAATATAGTGTAGCAAAATAAAGTCCAATAATATTAGCAACAAGTCCAACTACAATTCCTATTAAAAGTTCTTTTTTCATCAGGGCTATTTTTTGTCAGTTCCGTTAAAATCCCACGTATTTAAATTGCTTATAACATGGTGCGCGGTTAAATCAAATTGGACAGGAACCACGGATACATATCCGTTTTCGAGTGCCCATTCATCGGTATCCTCTCCGCCGTCTAAATTTACGAATTTTCCAGTAAGCCAATAGTAGTCTTTTCCTTGTGGCGATTTTCTCTTATCGAATTCTTCTTCCCAATTAGCACGTGCTTGTCTGCATACTTTAATTCCTTTAATGTCTTTTTCTGGCAGATTTGGGATATTAACATTTAAAACCACTTGATCTGGAATGCCTTTTTCTAACGCATTTTTGGTTATTGTTCGGACATACTTTTTAGCTGTTTCAAAATTGGCATTGTAATTATAATCCAACAATGAAAATCCAATAGCAGGAATTCCTTCAATTCCTGCTTCTAAGGCAGCACTCATTGTTCCAGAATAAATAACGTTGATGGAAGAATTGGAGCCATGGTTAATTCCGGAAACACATAAATTAGGTCTTCTTCCCAATATTTGTTTAACTGCTAGTTTGACACAATCGGCTGGAGTTCCAGAGCAACTGTATTCCATTTGTTCGCCATTATCCACATATACACGTTCTAAATGCAACATCGAGTTTAGCGTAATAGCATGACCCATACCGCTTTGCGGACTGTCTGGCGCCACAACTACTACATCTCCCAATTCTTTCATAACTTCAATTAAAGCTCGTATGCCAGGAGCTGTAATTCCGTCGTCGTTTGTTACTAAAATAAGCGGTCTTTTTGTCATTTGTTCTTTAAATTAACAGCGCTAAAATACATAAAATCCTACGGAAGGCATTAATTTTTCTTGTTTAACAAAAAATTAGTACCATTTGTCTTTCTTGGCATAGTTTTTTCTTTAAATTAGTAGAAAAATAGATACTTTTAGAATTTTAAATGCGTTTATTGTGAGTTAATGCAACAGTATGAAATTTGATAAAGGTTACGTAATTAATATGATAAGATTTATGAAAAGGAATTATAAGATATTGGTGCTTGTCGTGCTATTGGCATTTGCATCCTGCAGTTTTACAACCAAGACGTTTGACGAACCAGATAAAGATAAACTGCTCATTCAAGTCATTACCTATGTGTTGCAGCGTGGGCATTTTGATCCGAAAGAGATAAACGACGAATTCTCTATTGAGGTATTTGATGGGTTTTTGGATCAATTGGATCCTTTGAAACGATATTTCTATAAATCGGATATTGATGAATTTGAAAAATACAAATTAGAGCTTGATGATCAAATTAAGGCATACGACATTTCGTTTTTCAATTTAACATACAATAGACTTATCCAAAGAATTGGTGAGTCCAAGGCTATTTATAAGGAAGTTTTAGCCTCGCCTTTTGATTATTCTGTAGATGAGGAATTTAATTCGGACTATAAGAATAGTACTTATGTGAAGAATAAAAAACAGATGAAAGACCGTTGGAGACAGCAATTGAAGTTTTCGAACATGGTTAATTATGATGATTTAATGACAGCCCAAGAAAAGGCCAAAGAAGATAATACTTTGGTAGAGCCTAGCGAAATTAAGGATTTAGATGAAACTGACTCTACAGATGCTGATACAGAAAAACAAACTAAGGTAGAAAGAAAAACCTTGGCCCAAATAGAAAAAGAAGCGCGAGAGGAGACTTTAAAATCTATCGATTTATATTATTCAGATTATATAGATGATATTCAAAGAAAAGATTGGTTCGCCATGTATATCAATTCCATCGTTGAACAATTCGATCCGCACACTAATTATTTTGCACCAGAAGACAAGGCTAATTTCAATCAGCAAATGTCTGGAAAGCTTGAAGGAATAGGTGCTAGATTGCAAAAAAGGATGGACTATACTAAAATTGTTGAGCTAATTTCTGGAGGTCCCGCTTGGCGTGGAAACGAATTGGAAGTTGGGGATATTATCTTGAAAGTTCGTCAGGAAAAGGAACAGGAAGCTGTTAATATTGTGGGCATGCGTTTAGAAGATGCCATAAAATTAATAAAAGGCCCAAAAGGTACCACCGTTGTTTTAACTGTTAAAAAAGTAGATGGAACCACTAAAGATATTAGCATCACTAGAGATGTGGTGGAAATAGAGGAGACTTATGCAAAATCTGCTATAGTTAATAAAGATGATATGAATTTTGGAGTTATTAACCTACCGAAATTTTATGTGGATTTTGAAGATTATAAAAGTAGAAATGCTGCTTCCGATATTAAAAAGGAAATAGAACGATTAAAAGCAGAAGGCATGAAAGGTCTTGTTATAGATCTTAGAAACAATGGAGGAGGATCTCTTCCTGTAGTTGTTGAAATTGCTGGAATGTTTATAAAAGAAGGCCCAATAGTACAGGTTAGAGCTACGGGAGAACCAAAAGAAGTGTTGAAAGACAAAGATAAATCGATTGATTGGGATGGTCCGTTGGTTATTATGGTCAATGAATTATCGGCTTCTGCTTCAGAAATTCTGGCAGCTGCCATGCAAGATTACAAACGTGCCATTATTATAGGTAGCAAGCAAACCTATGGAAAAGGAACGGTACAGAATTTCTTGGACTTGAACAACATGGTTAGAAACAATAAAAATGGCGATTTAGGCGCCTTGAAATTAACCACACAAAAATTCTATAGAATCAATGGTGGTTCTACCCAACTTGAAGGTGTTAAAAGTGATGTGGTGGTTGTAGATAGATTTAGTTTTATTGATATAGGTGAAAAGGACCAAAAAAACCCATTGCCTTGGGATAAAATAGATTCTGTAGATTATACCGTTTGGGAAGGCTACTTTGATAATAGTGAAACCATTAGGAAAAGTAGTAAACGAATGGAGAATAACGAACAGTTAAAGCTTATTGGTGAAAATGCCAAATGGATAAAAACTAGAATGGACGAAAACATACATTCGTTAAATTATAATAAATATAGAGCACAATTAAAATTAAACGAAGAAGAGTCCAAGCGTTTTGATAAAATTTCGGAGTATCAAACAAGCTTAACCTTCGAGTCTTTGCCTTACGAAAAAGAACTCTTTAAAACGGATACAATTTTAAAGGAAAAAAGAGATCGTTGGCATAAAAGTTTAAGCCAGGATGTTTATGTGGAAGAAGCCATTCATGTGCTAGAAGACCTAAAGATGTCTTACGCTATAAAAAAACTAGCCTCTACGGTTAAAGAGTAATATTAAATGAGTAAAAATACCGGCTCATTAAGTCAATTGGCGCTCCAAAAATTCAAACAAAATTTTTGGGGCGTTTTTAGCTTTTGGTTTATTGTTTTTGTTGGGTTTATTTCTGTATTCGCTTATGTTTTTGCGCCAGACAATTCGCAGCACGCAAACCAAATGCACCTATCCATTCATTCCAAAAGACCTGGATTTAAAGTGCAGATGTTAACCTTGCCCTCGGACATAGAAAACAACCAATCTTTAATTGATAAGCTGTTTTTTGGAAAAATAAATACCGAAACCGAAATTCCTATTTCTAGTTATTCCATAGAAAAGGACCTTCTATTTTATACAGAATATGCTTCAGATGGTTTGGAAGGGGCAGAAAAAATCTTCAATTTAAAACCAGTTTCATTAAAAGCCAGAGAGTCTTTAATAAAAAAACAAACTTTCTTATTTGGAACAGATAAGTATGGTCGCGATTTACTAAGTAGAATCCTTGTGGGAGCTAGAATTTCTTTTTTCATTGGGTTTGTAGCTGTTTTTATTTCACTTGTTATTGGTGTTTTTATGGGAAGTGTTGCGGGTTATTTTGGAGGAAAAGTAGATGCTTTTATCATGTGGATTATTAATGTTACTTGGTCTATTCCTACCTTATTATTAGTTATTGCTATTACATTAGCTTTAGGAAAAGGCTTTTGGCAAGTATTTATTGCCGTAGGCCTCACTATGTGGGTAGAGGTGGCAAGAGTAGTTCGAGGCCAAATAATTAGTGTTAAGGAAATGCAATATGTTACAGCAGCAAGAGCTTTAGGGTTTAACGACTTTAGAATTATAACCAAGCATATTTTGCCAAATATTATGGCACCGGTAATTGTTATTTCAGCAGCTAATTTTGCAGCAGCTATTTTAATAGAAAGTGGTTTGAGTTTTTTAGGTATTGGAGCGCAACCTCCAATGGCAAGTTGGGGAGCTATGATAAAAGATCATTATAATTATATTATTTTGGGCAAGCCCTATCTGGCCTTAATCCCAGGTTTTTGTATTATGGGCTTAGTGATGGCCTTTATGCTAATTGGCAATGCTTTGAGGGATGCTTTGGATGTTAAGAGTGCCTAAAGTTAGGAGTGCCTAGAGTTTTAAAGTTAAAAGTGCTTATAAAATTGGAAGTGTAAATAAAGTATGGTTACAGTTTGATTATAAGCATTTTAAAAACAAGCTAGTTTAGCTCCATGTTCTTATTAAGCGTGTCAATATATTTTAAAATCTCGTCTTTCCCAATTTCTTTAGAAGAGGAAGTAATAAAATAATTTGGCATCTCTTCCCAAGTTTCTAACATAACATTTTTATAGTCGGCAACATGGTTGTCAATAGCTTTGGGCTTTAGCTTGTCGGCTTTTGTGAAAACAATGGAAAACGGAATGGCATACTCGCCTAACCATTCCATAAATTCTAGATCTATTGGTTGCGGTTCATGTCTTATATCTACCAAAACAAAGGCAGAAACCAATTGTTCGCGTACACTAAAATATTGGGTTATAAATTTTTGAAAAGTCTTTTTTGAACTTTTCGAAACTTTCGCATAACCATAGCCAGGTAAATCTACTAAATACCAGTTTTTATTAATTAAAAAATGATTAATAAGCTGTGTTTTACCAGGTCTTCCAGAGGTTTTTGCTAAGCTTTTTCTATGGGTAAGCATGTTGATTAAAGAAGATTTCCCAACATTGCTTCTACCAATAAAGGCATATTCAGGAATTAGGCTTTTAGGACATTTTTCAACATCCGAATTACTCATTACAAATTCTGCCGATTTTATTTCCATCTCTAGTTCCCGAGAAAGCGGGAATCTTTTTTCCCATCTGTCCTGTTGGACATCTTTCCAAAGGAAAGTAGGGGTTAGTAATATTAATTTTTAAACTATTTTTATCATAAGAGTGACTCCTTTGCCATGTGAAGGGTAAGAGGCACATTTCAACTCCAAACTTTTAGAAACCTCGTTTCTCAAGCCACTCATTCAGAATTTTATTAAATTCATCTGGATGCTCCATCATGGCAGCATGGCCACATTTATCAATCCAAAACAATTCAGAATCTGGTAACAATTTATTAAACTCTTCAGCCACTTCTGGCGGTGTTACCGTATCGTTTTTACCCCAAATAATACAAATTGGTGTTTCCATTTTTGGTAAATCCTTTGCCATATTGTGTCTAATCGCACTTTTTGCAATGGCCAAGGTTTTAATAAGTTTGTTTCTGTCGTTTACAGTGGCATAAACTTCGTCCACAATTTCTTTGGTAGCAACTTCGGGATCGTAAAATACGTCTTGCGCTTTCTTTTTAATCACTTCGTAATCGCTACGCTTGGTGTAACCTCCACCCATAGCGCTTTCATATAAACCAGAACTTCCGGTAATTATTAAGGCTTTCACTTTTTTTGGATAGAGTTTCGTGTGGTATAAACCAATATGCCCACCTAGAGAATTTCCCAACAAAATAACTTCATCAAAACCTTTATACTCAATAAAATCGTGTAGGTATTTAGCGAAACTTTTAACATTTGTTTTTAATAAAGACATGGAATATATAGGTAATTCAGGGATAACAACCTTGTAGCCAATATTACTAAAGTGCTTAGTTACAGCTTCGAAGTTGCTCAAGCCACCCATTAATCCATGAAGTACAATAATTGGTGTTCCTTCCCCAACTTCAATATATCTGTACTCTTTTTCCTTCTTTAGTCGATGCACCATCAATTTGTTAGTCTTTTCATTGAAAACAAATATAGTTAAATCATTGATAATATTTCCATAATAATTGATTCGCATTGCATCACATATCCAAAGAGATATTAACAAGGAGTTCATAGGAATCATGCCGATTTATAAATGTCTGAAAGTGAGTATTTAAAAGGAGTGATTGTAATTGAACAACGAAAAAATATAACTGTTAGTCGAAAATTTATCAACAAAGTGGTAAAATGTGGTAAAAAGTGGTATATTTTTCGATATATTTGAAACTTAAAGACAAAATTAACAACGAACTCCTTTGAACTCATTAATAGGAACATACGAATGTAAAGTAGATACAAAAGGAAGACTTATGCTTCCTGCTGCGCTTAAAAAGCAGCTGTCTCCTATTTTGCAAAATGGGTTTGTTGTAAAGCGTGCTGTATTTCAGTCTTGTTTAGAATTGTATCCAATGTCTGAATGGGAGGCTTTAATGCAGCGGATTAACAAATTAAATCGCTTTAAGAAAAAGAACAACGATTTTATAAGAAGGTTTACGGCTGGTGTAAAAGTAGTGGAAATTGATACGACAGGAAGATTATTGATTCCTAAGGATCTTGTGGTTTTTGCGGATATCTCTAAAGAAATCGTGCTATCGGCCGCCGTAAATATTATTGAAATCTGGGATAAAGACAAGTACGAACAAGTAATAGACGACGCTACTGTAGATTTTGCAGATTTAGCTGAAGAAGTAATGGGACAAGATGATGACGCATTCGACATATCATAATCCAGTTTTATTAAAAGAAACTGTAGATGGATTAGACATCAAAGAAGATGGCATTTATGTAGATGTCACTTTTGGCGGTGGTGGACACAGTAGAGAGATTTTAAATAGACTTGGACCTAAAGGGAAATTGTTTGCCTTCGATCAAGATGCCGATGCCCTTGAAAATAAAATTGATGATGAGCGATTTATTTTAATTCATGAAAACTTTAGACACATCAAAAGGTTCTTAAGGTTTTATGGAGCGAAAGAAGTTGATGGTATTTTAGCGGACTTTGGGGTGTCTTCACATCAGTTTGATGTGGCTGAACGTGGATTTTCAACCAGATTTGAAGCAGAATTGGATATGCGCATGAATCAGGACAGTAAGCTTTCAGCCTATCACGTTATTAATCAATACGACGAAGAACAGATAAAACAAGTGCTGTTGCAATATGGCGAATTGCGTGCTGCACCAGCCATGGCAAAACTTATAGTTGAGAGCAGAGCGGTCGAGCCTATTGTTACCAGCGAACAATTAAAAAAAGTATTAAATAAATTTTTACCACCTAAACACGAAAATAAAGTGTTGGCACAAATATATCAAGCGGTTAGAATTGAAGTGAATCAAGAAATTGAAGCACTAAAAGAATTGTTATTGCAAACACCAGATTTACTGAAAAAAAATGGACGATTAAGTGTTATTTCATATCACTCTTTAGAAGATAGATTGGTGAAACGCTTTATTAGAAATGGTTTGTTTGAAGGGGAACCGGAACGAGATATGTATGGGAACTTTGAAGTGCCTCTAAAAAAAGTAGGACAAATGATTATTCCTTCAAAAGAAGAAATTAAAATTAACAATCGCGCTAGAAGTGCGAAATTAAGAATTGCGAAAAAGCTGTAATGAGAAAAAGTGTATCAAACATATTAAAAGGAACTTTTCTGGTTAACGATGATGCGTTGAAAAACTGGAGAATGATTTTGTTTGTTTCGTTTTTGGCTTTTGTTATGATAGCCAGTTCGCACAGCGCAGATAATAAAGTACATAAAATAGCCAGATTGAATAACGAGGCAAAAGAATTACGTTCGGCATTTGTAGACGGCAGAAAAAAACTCATGGAGCTCAAAAAAGAGTCGGTTGTAGAACTGAAGATGAAAGAAAAAGGCTTGGCCATTTCAGAGATTCCTCCAACAAAATTAAAAGTTAAAACCCTAAAATAGTTCAAATTGGCAGTAAAGGAAAAGGGCATATTAAACAGATTGTATTTCATAGCAGGATGTATGTTCATCTTCGCTCTGGCTGTTGTGTTTAAACTTTTGACTATTCAGTTTGTTCAAGGTGATAAATACAGAGAATTAGCCGAAGAGCGTACCATTAAAAACGTGGTTATTCCTGCAAACAGAGGAAATGTGTATTCGGTAAACGGAAATTTACTAGCTACATCTGTACCTAAATACGACATTAGAATAGATGCTATTACTCCAAAAGCAAAAGTATTTGAAAGTGAGTTAAAAGGCTTGGCAGATTCTTTGTCGAAGTTCTCGGGAAAGCCATCCTCATATTATCAAAAGGAAATAAGAAAAGCCAGAGCTAATAAAAATAGATATTATTTGCTGGCTAGGGATATTGGGTATTCCGATTATTTGCGAATTAGAAATTTCCCTTTATTGAATCTAGGCGCTTTTAAAGGAGGGCTTATTGTTGAGCAAACCACCAAAAGAGAGCATCCTATGGGAGGCGTTGCCGAAAGAACCATTGGTTACGAACGGTTTGATGAAAAAGGAAATGTTACTAGACCCGGAATAGACGGGGCTTTTGGCGTTAAATATTTACGTGGAACCGATGGCTTAAGACTAAAGCAAAAAATTGGAAAAGGCCAATGGAAGCCTATAGCAGACTATAACCAAGTAGAGCCAAAAGATGGCTATGATTTATACACCACTATTAGCGTAAATATTCAAGATATTGCCCATCATGCTCTCTTACAACAATTGGAATACTACCAAGCCGAGCACGGTTGTGTTGTGGTTATGGAAGTGGCCACAGGAGAAATTAGAGCCATTTCAAATTTGGGCAGAACTAAAGATGGTTCGTATTACGAAAAACTAAATTATGCTGTAGGCGAATCTCACGAACCAGGATCTACTTTTAAATTAATGGCTTTAATGGCCGCTTTAGAGGACAAAGTTGTAGATACGGCTACTGTAATAGATACAAAAAATGGGCGTAAAATATTTTACGGACGTTCCATTAACGATTCTAAACATGGGGGCTATGGAAAAATTTCGGTGGCTAGAGCTATGGAGGTTTCTTCCAACATTGCGTTTGCTAGCATTATAGATGAAAACTATTCCGGCAAACCAGAAAAATTTATCAACCGCTTAAAAAGCTGGTCCTTAAATGAACCTTTAGGAATCTCAATTTTAGGAGAAGGTCAACCAGTTATTCCAGAACCAGGACATTCGTTATGGAGTAGAAATGCCTTGCCATCTATGGCTTACGGATATAATTTAAGGTTAACACCGTTACAAACTTTAACTTTTTATAACGCTGTTGCCAATAAAGGGGTTATGGTAAAACCAACTTTTATTAAAGAAGTACGGGAACTTAACAAGTCGATAGAAACCTTTGATAAAACGATTATCAACAATAAAATATGCTCAGATAAAACCATAAAGGAAGTGCAGGAAATACTTAAAAATGTAGTGGTTCGTGGCACAGGAAGATCATTGTATTCACCTTATTTCTCTATGGCCGGAAAAACAGGAACAGCAAAAACAGAGTATTGGATGGACGATTGGGATTCAAACCCAAGATACGTATCGTCTTTCGCAGGTTATTTTCCAGCCGAAAATCCAAAATATTCATGCATTGTTATTATACATAAGCCTAGTATTAAAAAAGGCTATTATGGCGCGGATGTTTCAGGGCCAGTATTTAAACGCATTGCCCAAAAAATATTTACGGACACACCTATTATTGATGAGATTGAAACTTTACAAGTCCATAATTCCGCTGTAGATAAGGAGTTCGAAAGTTATTATAAAACGGCCCAAACCTATATAACTATTATGCCAAATGTTGTTGGTCTGCCATTAATGGATGCCATAGCACTTTTGGAAAATATGGGATTACAAGTACAGACCCAGGGTATGGGTGTGGTTAAAACACAGTCCTTGACACAAGGAATAAAAATTATAAAGAACCAAAAAATTATAATTGAAGCCTCATGATGCTTTTAAAAGACATATTATATAAAGTAACTCTTCATGCTGTTGTTGGCAGCACGAGTGTGTCTGTTAAGAATATAGATTTCGATTCTAGAAATATTTCTAAAAACGATGTTTTTGTAGCTATTGTTGGTACGGTGTCTAATGGTCACGATTTTATTGAGAAGGCAATAAAGCTTGGTGCTATTGCTATTGTTTGCGAAGAAATTCCAGAAAACATTGTAGAAGGAATCACTTATGTGCAGGTAGAAAGCACCTCGAGAGCCTTGGCTGTTATGGCTTCTAACTTTTACGGGAATCCTTCAGAAAACTTAAAGCTAGTAGGTGTTACTGGAACCAATGGAAAAACAACTGTTGCGTCCTTACTGTATCAATTGTTTAAGAAAGCAGGATATAAAGTTGGTTTGTTATCTACCGTTAAAATCATGGTAGACAACAAAACCTATGAAACAAAACACACCACTCCAGATTCTTTAACTATTAATAAGTATTTAAAGGAAATGAACGATGAAGGCGTGGCTTATTGTTTTATGGAAGTGAGTTCGCATGGTATCCATCAAAATAGAACGGAAGGTTTGCATTTTGAAGGCGGTATTTTCACCAATTTGTCTCACGACCATTTGGATTATCATAGTTCGTTTGCTGAATATAGAGATGTGAAAAAATCTTTTTTCGATAAACTTCCAGCCTCAGCTTTTGCTCTTGTTAATGTTGATGACAAAAACGGTCTGGTGATGCTACAAAACACCAAAGCAAAAAAAATAACTTATGCCTTAAAAGGGTATGCAGATTATCGTGCTCAAATTTTGGAAAATCAATTAAACGGTCTTTTGCTTAAAGTAAATGATAGTGAAGTTTGGACCAAATTAATTGGAAACTTCAATGCTTATAATGTATTGGCCATATATGCCACAGCCGATTTGTTAGGTTTGGAAAAAGTGGAAAACTTAAGAATTATTAGCGAATTGGAAAGTGTAGCAGGAAGATTTCAATATTTTATTTCAGGTGAAAAAATAACGGCAATTGTCGATTATGCACATACACCTGATGCTTTGAAAAATGTTTTGGAAACCATTAATAGCATCCGAACTAAAAATGAGGAATTGATCACAGTTTTTGGCTGTGGTGGAAATAGGGACAAAACAAAACGCCCTAAAATGGGACACATTGCCTCGGCTTTAAGTACCAAGGTAATTATTACAAGTGATAACCCAAGAAATGAAGTTCCAGAGACAATCATAGAAGACATAGAAAAAGGTATAGAACCTCAAAATTTTAAAAAAGTAATTTCTATAACAGATAGAAAACAGGCTATTAAAACAGCATGTCAGATGGCAAAACCAAACGACATTATTTTAATTGCTGGAAAAGGACATGAAACCTATCAGGAAATTAAAGGAGAACGTTTTGATTTCGATGATTTAAAAATAGTACAGGAATTTTTAAAACAACTACAGAAGTAGTTCCAAATTATAAGTGCAAAATGTACTTCAAGTTACGAGTAAAAAGAAAGACTGAAAATAATAATATATGTTGTATTACCTATTTGAATATTTAGACACGCACTTCCAGATTCCGGGAGCTAGACTTTTTGGTTATATCACCTTTAGGGCTGCTATGGCAATTATTTTATCGCTCTTGATTTCTACCATTTATGGAAAACGCATTATTAGGTATTTACAGAAAAAACAAGTTGGTGAATCTATTAGAGATCTTGGATTAGATGGGCAAGTGGAAAAAGCAGGAACTCCAACTATGGGAGGGATTATTATTATTCTGGCCACGCTTATTCCAGTTTTACTTTTGGCTAAGCTTAATAACATCTACGTCATCTTATTGGTGATTACAACTTTATGGATGGGAACCATTGGTTTTATAGATGATTATATTAAAAAATTCAAAAAAAACAAAGAGGGATTAAAAGGAAAGTTTAAAGTTCTTGGACAAGTTGGTCTAGGAATTATTGTTGGGGCAACCTTATATTTTCATCCAGATGTTACTTTAAGAGAAAAACTACCTATTGCACAGCAACAGGAAATTTTGGCGGCCAATCCAAAAGTAGAATCGACCAAACTTTTTAAAAATGAAGAACGATCGACCAAAACAACCATTCCTTTTGTGAAATCCAATGAGTTTGATTATGCCGAAATTATTGCTTGGGTAAATCCGGATTGGGCAAAATATGCATGGGTAATTTTTATTCCAATTGTCATTTTTATTATTACAGCCGTATCAAATGGCGCTAATTTAACCGATGGTATCGATGGTCTAGCGGCAGGAACCTCGGCCATTATAGTACTCACATTGGGCATTTTTGCTTGGGTTTCTGGAAATATAATTTTTTCAGATTATCTCAACATCATGTATATCCCAAGAGTTGAAGAAATTACCATTTACATAGCAGCATTTGTTGGCGCTCTAATTGGTTTTCTATGGTATAATGCCTATCCAGCTCAAGTGTTTATGGGGGATACTGGAAGTTTAACTATAGGAGGGATTATAGCCGTTATAGCCGTTGCCGTAAGAAAGGAATGGCTTATACCTGTGTTGTGCGGTATTTTTTTAGCCGAAAACCTATCGGTGGTTATGCAGGTAAGTTGGTTTAAATATACCAAAAAGAAGTTTGGCGAAGGGAGACGTGTTTTTAAGATGGCGCCCTTACATCATCATTATCAGAAAGCGGGATATCACGAAAGTAAAATAGTTACTAGGTTTTGGATTGTAGGAATCTTATTGGCTATTATTTCAATCGTAACCCTGAAAATTAGATAAAATGAAACGATTGGTAATTCTTGGCGGTGGAGAAAGTGGTGTTGGAACAGCACTTTTAGGAAAATCGAAAGACTTTGATGTTTTTGTTTCAGACAAAGGGAAGATAAAAGAAAAATATAAAGAAGTTCTTATACATAATGAGATTGAATGGGAAGAAGGAGCGCATTCAGAATCAAGGATTTTAAAAGCTGACCTCGTCATGAAAAGTCCTGGAATTCCAGACAAAGCACCTTTGGTAAAACAGATTCGTGAAAAAGGCATTTCAATAGTTTCAGAAATAGAATTTGCAGCTAGATATACGCAAGCCACTATTATTGGAATTACCGGAAGTAATGGAAAGACCACCACGGCTTGCTTAACACATCATATTCTAAAACAAGAATTAGAAGTGGGCTTGGCAGGGAATATTGGAGACAGCTTTGCAAAACAGGTCTTAGAAAAGGATTATCCTAATTACGTGTTGGAGATTAGTAGTTTTCAGTTGGATGATATTGTAGATTTTAAACCACATATCGCCATTATTACAAACATTACTCCAGACCATTTGGATAGATACGATTATCAGTTTGAAAATTATATCGCTTCAAAATTTAGAATTGTCTTAAACCAAACCAAAGAAGATTATCTGATTTACGATGCAGATGATCCTGTGATTTTGGAATGGCTAGAAAAACATCCAATTCAATCAAAATTATTGCCTTTTTCATTAGTAAAAAAAATAGAAAATGGCGCGTATTATAGCAACAATAAAATAACAATAACAATAGATAATAACCAAATAGATATGTCAACAAGAGACCTAACATTAGAAGGTAAACACAATATTAAAAATGCTATGGCTGCATCTACAGTAGCTCAATTATTACGTATAAGAAAACAGACAATCAGGGAGAGTTTGGAAAACTTCCATGGGGTTGAACATAGGTTAGAACAAGTTTTAAAAATAAATAAAGTTCAGTATATCAACGACTCTAAGGCGACGAATGTAAACGCCACTTATTATGCTTTAGAAAGTATGGATGCGCCAACGGTGTGGATTGTTGGAGGAGAAGATAAAGGAAATAATTATCAGGAATTATATCAATTTGTAAACGAAAAAGTAAAAGCCATTATCTGTTTAGGAGTGGATAACGAAAAGTTATTGGAAAACTTTAGTTCAATGGTGGACGTAATTATTGAAACTCAATATATGAGTGAAGCAGTTAAAATTGCATACAAATTAGCCGAAGCAGGAGATAATGTATTGCTTTCTCCAGCATGTGCTAGTTTCGATTTATTCGAAAACTATGAAGATAGAGGAAGACAATTCAAACAAGCTGTAAGAAACCTATAATGCCTTCCTTTGAAGGTAGGAATCTAAAAAAAAGAAGAAGTTAAACGAAATGACATTCGTTGTTAAAAAACATGGGACCAATATTTAAAAACATAAAAGGAGATCGATTAATCTGGGCAATTGCTGCTTTATTAGCACTTTTCTCATTCCTTCCTGTGTACAGTGCTGCCAGTAATTTGGCGTATATAGGAGAGGGTGGAAACACGTTTGTCATCTTCTTAAAGCATTTAATGCATTTGTTTTTAGGTTTTGTTATTATGTATGGGGTTCATAAAATTCCGTACCGTTATTTTAGAGGTTTGTCTATTGTGCTTATTCCTATTGTTATCATGTTGTTGATTTTAACCATGCTCCAAGGCACAACCATTGATGGGGCAAATGCAAGCAGATGGATTCAAATTCCATTGGTTAATATGTCGTTTCAAACATCCACTTTTGCCTTTGTAGTGTTAATGGTTTTTGTGGCGCGATATATGTCAAAAATTCAGGACAAAGACATCACTTTTAAAGAAACTATTTTACCGTTATGGATTCCTGTTTTTTTGGTCTTGGTACTTATTTTACCTGCTAACTTTTCAACGGCAGCCATCATGTTTGTTATGGTTTTAATGCTGGTGTTTTTAGGAGGATACCCGATTAAGTATTTGGCGGTTATAGTAGGTACTGGAATTTTGGCTCTAACGCTATTTATTTTAATAGCGAAAGCTTTTCCAGATGCCATGCCAAATAGAGTTGATACTTGGATGAGTAGGATAGAAAGTTTTTCGGATGAAGGAGATACGGAAGCCGATTATCAAATAGAAAAAGCAAAAATTGCTATTGCTACGGGTGGAATACAAGGAGTTGGCCCTGGAAAAAGTGTTCAGAAGAACTTTTTGCCACAATCGTCATCAGATTTTATCTACGCCATTATTGTTGAAGAATATGGTTTGATAGGTGGATTTCTTTTAATGATATTTTATCTGTGGTTATTATTTAGAATTGTTATTGTATCGCAAAAAGCAGATACCATTTTTGGAAAATTATTAGTGCTGGGTGTTGGTTTGCCAATTGTATTCCAAGCCTTGATCAATATGGCAGTTGCCGTAGAATTATTTCCAGTTACGGGACAAACCTTGCCATTAATTAGTAGTGGAGGAACCTCTATTTGGATGACCTGCATGGCTCTTGGAATAATTTTAAGTGTGAGTGCCAAAAGAGAAGAAATGAAAGAACAAGAAGATAAAGACGATAATCCGTTGGATATCTTGGCGGAAGCAATATAAGTTATAAGTGCCTAAAGTTAGAAGTACTTAAAGTTGAATTATTGTTAATTGTAGTAGCATCAATTAAAACAATGAGAAATTGTAACTCATGAATCGTAAATTAAGAATTATTTTATCAGGTGGAGGAACAGGTGGTCACATCTATCCTGCAATTGCTATTGCCAACGAAATAAAGCGACGTTTTCCTGACACCGAATTTTTATTTGTGGGTGCAAAAGACAGAATGGAAATGGATAAAGTACCTCAGGCTGGTTATAAAATTGAAGGCCTTTGGATTTCAGGAATTCAACGCGAACTCACTTTAAAAAACTTGAGTTTTCCGTTTAAATTAATAAGTAGTTTGTACAATGCGAGAAAAATTATTAACAGATTTAAGCCCGATGTTGTTATTGGAACTGGCGGATTTGCCAGTGGACCCATATTGCAAGTAGCGAGCTCTAAGGGGATTCCTAGTTTAATTCAGGAACAAAATTCCTATCCGGGAATTACCAACAAGTTGCTTTCAAAAAACGCCAATAAAATTTGTGTGGCCTATGATGGTTTGGAACGGTTTTTTCCAGAAAATAAAATTATAAAAACAGGAAATCCTGTGAGACAAGGTTTATTGAGTATCGATTCTAAAAGAGACAAAGCATTAGCGTCTTTCAAATTGAGCAAAGATAAAAAAACATTGGTTGTTTTAGGAGGAAGTTTGGGAGCGAGACGCATAAATGAACTGATAGAAAAAGAATTTGATTTTATATTAACTCAAAATATGCAAATTATCTGGCAGTGTGGAAAACTGTATTACGATAAATATAAAATTTACGACAATACCAAGAACATTCAAGTCCACGATTTTATAAACGACATGGATTTAGCGTATGCAGCTGCAGACATTATTATATCTCGGGCTGGGGCAAGTTCCGTATCGGAATTATGTATTGTTGGTAAGCCAGTTATTTTTATTCCATCGCCCAACGTCGCCGAGGACCATCAAACAAAAAATGCCATGGCTATTGTAAATGAAAAAGCGGCGTTGGTTATTAAGGAAGCCGATTTAGAAGTGGATTTTGAAAATACGTTTTCACAATTAATGGCTTCCTTGGAAAAACAAGAAGAATTAAGTACAAACATAAAAAAGTTGGCTTTAGTAAACGCCACAAAACATATCGTTGACGAAGTAGAAAAACTGTTAAACAAGTAAATTATAGTTCGAGAATAATCGAGACTTAAATAAAATATGAATTTAGACAACATAGATAACGTGTATTTTATAGGAATTGGAGGTATAGGCATGAGTGCTTTGGCTAGATATTTCCATGCTAAAAAGAAACGTGTTGCTGGATACGATAAAACCCAAACGGACATTACAGATAGTTTGGAAGCACTTGGTATTCGAGTTCATTTTGAAGATTCTGTAGCTAATATTCCAGAGCCTTTTTTTAATTACAACACCACTTTGGTTGTATATACGCCAGCAGTACCTAAATCGAATATGGAATTGGTTTATTTTAAAAACGAACCAAGTTATACGCTTTTAAAACGGGCAGAAGTTCTTGGATTAATTACTGAAAACACGTTTTGTTTGGCAGTAGCAGGAACCCATGGAAAAACAACAACAACAAGTATTTTAGGTCATTTGTTAAACGAATGCGAAGTTCCGGTATCAGCTTTCCTTGGTGGCATAAGTGAAAATTATAATTCTAATTTAATTTTAAGAGGAACCGAAGTTACCGTTGTTGAAGCAGACGAATTTGACAGATCATTTCTAACACTTTCTCCAGATATTGCCTGTATAACATCTATGGATGCTGATCATTTGGATATTTATGGCAATGCTGAGGAATTGATAAAATCCTTTGGCGATTTTTCGAGAAAGGTAAAAGATAATGGTAAACTATTTGTTAGAAATGGCCTGCCAATTAAAGGACTGACCTATGGAATTGAAGATCAATCAGACTATTCGGCACACAATATAAAAATAGAAAATGGTGTTTATGTTTTTGATGTAAAGACTCCAAAAACAACACTGGAAAATTTACAATTTAACCTACCTGGTAGACATAATCTGTCGAATGCATTAATAGCCTTGGCGATGGCTGTAGAATATGGTTGCCCTCACCAGCAGCTCGCCAAAGCTTTAGCATCTTACAAAGGAGTTAAACGTAGGTTTTCATATCATATTAAAACGGAGAAGCTTGTGTATATTGACGATTATGCACATCATCCAGAAGAAATAAATGCCGTGTATCATGCGGTTCGAGAAATGTATCCAGGGAAAAAGGTACTGGTTGTTTTTCAACCTCATTTATACAGTAGAACCAGGGATTTTGTCGACGACTTTGCTAAAAGCTTAGCCCAATTTGATGAGGTTGCGCTCATGGATATCTATCCAGCTAGAGAATTGCCAATTGAAGGAGTGAGCTCGGAATGGTTGTTGGGAAAGATTGAAAACAATCATAAACAGCTTATCACTAAAAAGGATCTCATTTCAAAAATAAAAGAAAGTCAGGCCCAAGTAATTTTAACACTTGGAGCAGGAGATATAGGAGAAGAAGTAAAACATATTAAAAAAGCTTTACAAGGTGAAAATTAACTGGAATTATATAAAAATGATTGCTTTACTATTTTTAGTAGTGTTTTTGTATGCCTTTTCTTCAGAAAAAAATAAAGTGAGAAAAGTATCTGATCCTGTTATAAATTTTCAAGGAGATAACAATCTTTTCTTGACACATGAGAATGTTAGTAAATTGTTAATACTAAATAAGGAAAGCATTAAAAATAAGCCCAAAGAAAGTTTAGATTTGAATGTTTTGGAAACTGCCCTAAGATCTAACCAAACAATCAAGTCTGCTCAAGTGTATTTATCTGTAAATGGTTTAGTTACAGTGGATATTGAGCAGAAAAAACCTATAGCAAGAGTACGTACAAATGCATCTTTTTATATAGATGACCAAGGTAGTTACATGCCTTTGTCTTCTAATTATTCTGCGCGAGTACCTCTAGTTACAGGTGTTGTTGATAAAAACGACCTTTCAAAAGTGTTTGTAATTGCTAAAAAAGTGAATGACGACGAATTTTTAAAAAAACATGTGATAGAGATTCAACAAACCGAAAATCATCAATATTTTTTAAAGTTTAGACAAAGCCATTTTACAGTACAGCTAGGAGGTTTAAAGAATTTAGATAAAAAAATAATGAATTTGAAAGCATTTTATAACAAGGCTTTAAAAGAGAAGTCGCTTGATAATTATACGAATGTTAATTTACAGTTTGATAGTCAGGTTGTGTGTACCAAAATATAAACTATGGAAAACAATATAGCAGTAGGATTAGACATTGGAACCACAAAGATTGTGGCCATGATTGGTCGTAAGAATGAGTATGGGAAAGTTGAGATTCTAGGGATTGGAAAATCTAAAAGTCTTGGTGTGCATCGTGGAGTAGTTAATAATATTACACAAACCATTCAATCTATTCAATTTGCAGCACAAGAAGCAGAAGCAGCTGCAGAATGTAAAATCGAAAATGTAACGGTCGGAATTGCCGGGCAACATATTAGAAGCTTGCAACACAGTGATTATATAACTAGACCAAACTCGGAATTGGTTATAGATGAAGATGATATTGAGCGCCTAATCAACCAAGTGCATAAGTTGGTCATGCTTCCAGGTGAAGAAATTATCCATGTGCTTCCACAAGAGTATAAAGTAGATGGACAAGCAGAAATTAAGGAACCCGTAGGTATGTATGGAGGACGTTTGGAAGCCAATTTTCATGTGGTAGTTGGACAAGTGTCTTCTATTAGAAACGTGGGACGCTGTATAAAAAGTGCTGGATTAAATCTAGAAGGAATCACCTTAGAGCCTTTAGCATCCGCAAATGCTGTATTAAGTCGCGAAGAAAAAGAAGCAGGAGTCGCTTTAATTGATATAGGAGGAGGAACCACAGATTTAGCAGTTTTTAAAGATGGCATTATCCGTCATACCGCTGTTATTCCATTTGGTGGAAACGTAATAACGGAAGACATTAAGGAAGGATGCTCCATCATAGAAAAACAGGCCGAACTTTTAAAAATAAAATTTGGTTCTGCTTGGCCTGGAGAAAACAAGGATAACGAGATTGTGTCCATTCCTGGATTAAGAGGAAGAGATCCAAAAGAAATTACTCTAAAAAACCTGTCGAAAATTATTCACGCTAGAGTTGTGGAAATTGTAGAGCAGGTCTATGCAGAAATAAAGAATTATGGACATGAAGAACAAAAAAAGAAACTTATTGCAGGAATCGTTTTAACTGGTGGTGGTGCCCAATTAAAACACTTAAAGCAATTGGTGGAATATATAACAGGTATGGATACTAGAATTGGCTATCCTAACGAACATTTAGCTGGAGATAGTGACGACGAAGTCACAAGCCCTCAATACGCTACAGCAGTTGGTTTAGTTATGGACGGTTTGAAAAGACAAGAGAGAAAAAAAGCAGAAAAAATTATTGAAGAGGCCGAAGAAAAAGGACAATTAGAAGAGGTTGAAGAAGAAATTATAAGCAAAAAACCCGAAAGACGTTCTTTTCTAGACAAGTTAACAGATAAGGTAAAAGACTTTCTGGATAACGCCGAATAAGTTTAGTACAAAAAAATTAATCCAAAAGATATTTTAGATATCGCAAAAAGTAATAGAATCATTAAAAAACGAAATTCATGAGCAGCAACAAAGAATTCGAAAATAACATTTCCTTCGATTTGCCTAAAAATCAATCAAATGTTATCAAGGTCATAGGCGTTGGAGGTGGAGGTAGTAATGCCATTAACCACATGTTCCAGCAAGGTATTAAAGGAGTTGATTTTGTAATCTGTAATACAGATGCTCAAGCGCTTCAGAATAGTGGTGTTCCAAATAAAATTCAATTAGGTTTAAATTTAACTGAAGGTTTGGGCGCAGGAGCAAATCCGGATGTGGGCGAGCAATCTGCCATAGAAAGTTTTGAAGACATTCAACGTATGTTGGACACCAATACCAAAATGATATTTATCACAGCCGGAATGGGAGGAGGAACTGGAACTGGCGCAGCTCCCATAATTGCTAAAATGGCTAGGGATTTAGATATTTTAACTGTTGGAATTGTAACTATGCCATTTCAGTTTGAAGGTAAAGTGCGTAACCAACAAGCACAAATAGGAATTGAAAACTTACGCAGTTGTGTCGATTCTTTAGTGGTAATTAATAACAACAAACTTCGTGAAGTTTACGGCAATCTTGGTTTTAAAGCTGGGTTTTCTAAGGCAGACGAGGTCTTATCTACTGCTGCAAGGGGTATTGCCGAAGTTATTACGCATCACTATACACAAAACATCGATTTACGCGATGCTAAAACGGTTCTAAGTAATAGTGGAACAGCTATTATGGGTTCTGCCACATCTTCTGGACAAAACAGAGCGCAGGATGCCATTAGTAAAGCGCTGGATTCCCCTTTGTTGAACGATAATAAAATTACTGGAGCCAAAAATGTTTTGCTGCTTATTGTTTCTGGTGCTCAGGAAATTACTATTGATGAAATAGGTGAAATTAACGATCATATCCAAATGGAAGCTGGTCATGGAGCCAATATTATAATGGGAGTTGGAGAAGACGATTCATTAGAAGAGTCTATTTCTGTTACTATTATAGCTACTGGATTTGACATTGAGCAACAAGATGAAATTTCAAATACAGAAGTAAAAAAAGTCATTCATGCTTTAGAAGAAGATAAACCTTTTGAAAAAGATTTGACAAAAAAGGAACAGGCACCACCAATCATCAAACCAAGTATTGAATTAGAGGATAAGACCAAGACTGTAGTAAAACACACTTTAGATTTTGGGGAAGAAGAAACCTTTGCTCCAACTAAAAATATAAATTCTGAGAATGAGTTGGTTCCAACTTCAGAAGCTATTAAAAATATAGATGTTGTTTATAAGGAAGTTTTAGCAAAGATAGAATCAGACGATTTTGTAATTACTGAAGTTTCAAAGAAAATAGAAGAAAACCTATTTGAAATAGAAGAAGAACAGCAAATAACCCTAACCTTCGATATGCCTATTAGCAATTCGAAGATGGTTGAAAGAGAAGAGAATTTGGAGATGTTTGATTTGGATCAGAACATTAAGGAAATTCCAGTTAACGATTATGTGGAAGTTATTCCGGTTACAGAAACCAATGCACATGGTGAGACTAGATATGCTTTAGACGATTATGTTGAAATAGAATCTGGAATTAACAACAATCAAAGTCAGAAGAAGGTTATTGAAATCCCTGAAGAACTGGATAAAGAAATCGTTTTTGAAAAGAAAACAATAAATGAACCAGAAACTAATCAAACCACGGATGAAGTAGACCCATTATACAGTCCAATCTCCGAATTGCTTAAAGAACGAGCAGAAGAACGCAGACGTAAAATGAAGGATTTTAACTATAAATTCAATAATTCTAAAATTGACGATATAGAAAGAATTCCGGCATACAAACGTCGTGGTATTGATTTAGATGAAGCGCAACATTCATCCGATTCAAATATGTCTAGAACCAGTATCAGTTCAGACGATAATGACGATATACAATTTAGAAGCAACAATTCCTTTTTACATGATAACGTTGATTAATAGCAATTAAGTTTAGTGTGAGAGCTTCTTCGAAAACCCGAAAAATCAATTTGATTATTCGGGTTTTTATTTTTTATGTCTGTTTAATTTACTAAAAAGATGAAATTTCAATACCCATTCAATTCTTAGAGCACATAAAACATAGAGGTTAAAATGAGGAATTTATTATTCTTGTATTAAACTAGAAATGGAAGCCACAAGTAGTGTTATTAAATGCCTACTTTTTTATATCTTCGTAAGCTCTTAATAAGATAAGAAAATGAGTTTAGAACAAGACATCATGACGGCTTTAAAAGAGGCCATGAAAAGCAAAGATCAAACTGCATTAGCGGCTTTAAGAGCTGTTAAATCGGCTATTTTATTAGCGCAAACAGAAGGTGGGGCCAAAGAAGAGTTAACTGAAGAACAAGAGCTTAAAATACTTCAAAAACAAGTCAAGCAACGCAAAGATAGTGCTGCGGTTTATTTAGAACAAAATCGCAAAGATTTGGCAGAACCGGAATTGGCAGAAGCGCAAGTTATTTCACAATTTTTACCAGAAGCCCTTACAGACGAAGAGATTGAAAAAGTAGTTGTTATGACTATTGAAAGTGTGGGAGCAGAAGGTATGAAGGACATGGGGAAAGTTATGGGGATAGTGAGTCAGGAATTGGCAGGAAAAGCTGATGGGAAAACTATTTCAAATATTGTACGAGCTAAGTTGGCTTAATAATATGGGAATTTAACATAGAGATCCCTACTTTCGCAGGGATTTATGGCCTCGTAGTTCAATTGGATACCTGCCTGCCGGCAGGCAGGGCATATCAGATTTAAAGGCTATGAAACTTTATTATACCTATGTTTTGAAAAGTAATGTTGATGGAAGACTTTATAAAGGTCATACAGACGATGTAGAAAAGCGTTTGAGGGAGCATAATGCAGGAAAAACTAAATCAACAAAAGGATTTATTCCTTGGGAATTAGTTTACTTTGAAATTTTTAAATCCAAATTGGAAGCCGTGCTCCGTGAAAAGTATTTTAAAACTGGAAGTGGCAGAGAGTTTTTAAAAGATAAAATAAATAGTTAAGATGCCTGCTTTCGCAGGGATTTATGGCCTCGTAGTTCAATTGGATAGAATATCAGATTTCGGCTCTGATGGTTGGAGGTTCGAACCCTCTCGAGGTCACTAATTATTAAAAAAGCAAGCATAATATTATGCTTGCTTTTTTGTTTCAGACAAGAATCTTAAAAAGATCAAAAACTATTTTACTTAGAAAATAATTACTTTAGATAGATATCTAAAATTCCGCTCGTAACTGTATATTTAATTTCTTAGATTTATCAGAACTTACAATTTGCCCGACCAATGATAAACCTGCCCGAAATATCTATAGAATATCTAATTATATTTGGTGTTATGGTTGCCGTGCTATCCGGCTTAATTATTTATGCACTTGTTAATATGGTGGAAACGGCTTACGTTTTAATCTATAAAAAACCCCTCTATCGCCATAGTTCCATCTTTTTAAAGAAATTACCAGAGCATCAAAGAGCCATTCTGGAGGAGAAATTCGTCTTTTATAAACGACTCCCAGCTAAGGAGCAAAAGTTTTTTGAACATCGCTTGGTTCGATTTATTTCACATAAAGAATTTGTAGGGCGAAACGGAGTAGTTGTTTCAGAAGAAATGAAAGTTTTGATTTCGGCTACAGCAGTTATGTTGACTTTTGGTTTTAGGAACTTCTATATCCGTTCAGTAAAAATGATTTTTATTTATCCAACCGAATTTTACTCCCAAACAAACGATGCCTATCATAAAGGAGAATACAATTTTCAACTAAAAGCATTGGTTTTGTCTTGGTCGCATTTTTTAGAAGGTTACGATATAAATAACGACAATCTCAATTTAGGAATCCATGAGTTTGCTCACGCTATTCATTTAAATAGTATGAGAGAAAAACACATTGGAGCCACCATCTTTGCTGATTCCTTTTATGAATTGAACGATTTATTGGCCAGCCATGAAAACATACGTCAACGGATGATGACTTCAGGCTACTTTAGAGACTATGCGCTTACCAATCAATTTGAATTTATTGCTGTGGTTATTGAGACTTTTATTGAAAGTCCCATGGAATTTAGATCGCAATTTCCAGAAGTGTATGCTAAGACCAAGCAAATGCTGAATTTTAATTTTTCGGGGTATTAAACTGTCTACATGACTTTTATCATTCTTTATTATGTTTTGGTAACCTATCTTTAATAAAGAATTTAAAACCTAAGACATGAAACGAAGAGCACCTATTTCAGACATAATGACCAAAAACGTCATTACTTTAAATAATAAAGACGATTTGGAAACTGCAGAGCGCATATTTAAAAAGAAAAAAATAAGACATATTCCTGTGGTTAGTGGCGATAAAATTATCGGGATGTTAAGCTATACAGATTTACTGAGAATTAGTTTTGCCGATGCCATTGACGAAGATGAAGACACTGTGGATACCGTTGTTTATAATATGTTTACCATTGAACAGGTGATGGCCAAAAACCTAACTACGGTAACCTCGACAACAACTATAAAAGAAGCAGCTGAAATACTGGCTAAAAAAGAGTTTCATGCCTTGCCGGTAGTAGATGACAACAAATTAGTAGGTATAGTTACAACAACAGATTTAATCAACTATTTAATTGAACAATTCTAACCAATTGATTACTAATTCCAACTGAAAAAAGCTCCATTTGGAGCTTTTTTTTATGAATTGGCAAGCTGTTTTAATCGCTTTATAGTTTCTATTGGATTAGCACTTTTAAACACATGACTTCCTGCAACAAAGGCATCTGCGCCAGCATCTACCAATTGTTTGATATTTTTGTCCGTAACGCCTCCATCAATTTCAATTTTCGTGCTTAAGCCTTGTTCGTCAATCATACGTCTTAATTTCTTGATTCGATTATAGGTCATCTCTTCAAATTTCTGTCCTCCAAAACCAGGATTGATGGACATAAGCAAAATCATATAACATTTTGGTAAAATATCCTCCAAAACTGAAATGGGAGTTGTTAAATTTAAAACCACTCCAGCTTTGCATCCAGCATCCTCTATTTGGGAAAGCGTTCTGTGTAAATGTACTGTAGATTCGTAATGAACAGTAATAATATCTGCCCCAACTTTAGCGAATTCTTCGATGTAACGTTCCGGTTTTTCAATCATTAAATGCACATCCAAAGGTTTGGTAGCATGTTTTTTGATGGCTTGAATTACTGGCATTCCATAAGAAATGTTAGGAACAAAATGCCCATCCATTACATCTATATGAAACCAGTCAGCTTCACTATTATTAACCATTTCTACATCGCGTTGCATGTTGCCAAAATCGGCTGCTAACATGGAAGGTGCTATTATTTTTGAGTTCATTGTAGTGTTGTCGTTTTGTTTGCGTAAAGATAATAAAGTCTTTTTATAGTGGCTTCCCTTTATGAAGGATTTAGGAAGGGTCTAAAAAAAATGAAGCCAGAGTAATCAGCTCTGGCTTCTTTCATCAATCAAAAAACGAACAGTCTTAGTACCCACGAAAGTGGGTATCTCACCTAAGCGAGAATATACTGTTAGTTATCGTAAAACTCCAAGGGTCAAAATTTTAACTCTTGAAATTTATCTTTTTATCCTAAGTAAGTTTTTAATATTTTACTTCTAGACGTATGTTTTAATCTGCGAATAGCTTTTTCTTTAATTTGTCTAACACGTTCTCTGGTTAGGTCGAATGTTTCACCAATTTCTTCTAAAGTCATTGGATGTTGATTGGCTAAACCAAAATATAAACGAATAACATCTGCTTCACGAGGTGTTAAAGTTTCAAGTGCTCTTTCAATTTCCGTACGTAAAGATTCGTGTAATAAATCTCTATCTGGATTTGGAGACTCTCCACTATTTAATACGTCGTATAAGTTAGAATCTTCACCTTCAACTAAAGGCGCATCCATGCTTACGTGACGGCCAGAATTTTTCATGGACTCTTTAACATCGTTAATAGTCATGTCTAATTCTTTGGCAATTTCTTCTGCACTTGGCGGACGCTCGTGTGCTTGCTCTAAAAAAGCGAAGGTTTTATTGATTTTATTAATAGAACCAATTTTGTTTAAAGGTAAACGTACAATACGAGATTGTTCGGCCAAGGCTTGTAATATAGATTGTCTAATCCACCAAACAGCATAAGAAATAAACTTAAAACCACGGGTTTCGTCAAAACGTTGTGCGGCTTTTATAAGTCCTAAATTTCCTTCGTTAATTAAATCTGGTAAGGTTAAACCTTGATTTTGATATTGCTTAGCTACCGAAACAACGAAACGTAAGTTAGCTTTTGTCAACT
>Ga0209075_1000256_pt1 | contig 50691 bp, 41 predicted proteins | sample Stecom2011_FD_187523 | JGI IMG/M metagenome (GOLD analysis project Ga0209075, IMG submission 187523) | Agricultural soil microbial communities from Utah to study Nitrogen management - Steer compost 2011 (SPAdes) (version 2) | ecosystem: Environmental > Terrestrial > Soil > Agricultural land...
CACGGTCTGTAATACGCTGCAATTGGGATGCAGCTAGTCCATAGGAGTGAACCATGCCCCCGGGGCTTTCCAGCTTGACCACGACCTCATCAGTGGGACGCGCAATAGCCAAAACCGAGGTGATCGCCTCCCTGAGACTGCTCACTTTTGAGGCCCGAATATCCCCCTCAAACTCAAGCACGTATAAACGCTTGCGCTCATCCTTTTCCAGCAGTTCAACCTGACCAGCCTTCTGCTTTTCTTGCTTGGCCTTCTCTTTCTTTTCCTGCTTGAGCCTCTTTTTCAGAACATCCTTCGGCAAAATGGAGGCTTCCAGCTTGCGCTTCATTTGATCAAGCCGCTCGTTGAGCTTGTTGACTTCCAAATGCCCGTGCCCCACATGGCGTTTCTGACGGCTACCCAGGGCGACCGCCGCTCCAAGAACCACCAAAATAGCCACCACGATGGTGACCGCCTTGGCGAGAAAAAGCCCATACTGTGCGAGAAATTCCAACGTTGTGCTCCTATCAGCAAAAATTCAACATTCATCCACGGCATTGGTCAGGTCGCAGGGCGGGTATCAGCCGACTTACACCCTTTTGCTCTACACTACCGGCCTTACCAATATTTTCCGACCTTGCAAATACTTTCTGGCCTTACAAAGACTTTCCGACCGTGCAAACAGCCCCCGCATAAGCGCTCGGCCCAAACTACCGAAAAGACTACCGAACATCACGGCCAATTGAGCCTTATACAGGCCGCGAAACGAGACCTTATCTCGCACTCGGCGATAGTCAGCACCAACCCAGATGTTAGGTATTGTATGCCAGTTTGGCGGATATATCGCGCCTTGGCTCTGGAACATTTAGAGAATTCAAACAAGCGTTCGCTTTTCTGTTGACAGATGAGGCCAAACTTCCTAAATTCAAGACTCGGAACCCTGTATCAGGAAGCGACCGTTTATCTGGTCAAACATGTTGCGACTGTGCAGTGACTGAATCACCGTGTAACGCTTATTACTAATAAAACGAAAATTTACGTAACCGCAAAGGATACTACTATGTCTGTAGCAAAGATCTTCGAGCAGATGAAGGACAACTTTAATGCTGATGCAGCTGCTGGTTTGGATTTGGTCTTCCAGTTCGACATCGAAGACGCCGACAACTACCATCTCGTAGTGAACGATGGTACCTGCGACCTGGTACAAGGCAATCACAGCGATCCCAACGTAACCCTGATCCTGAACTCCGAAACTCTGAACGGCATTGTCAGCGGTGAAACCGACGGTATGCAAGCGTTCATGGCTGGCCAACTGCGTGCAGAAGGCGACATGATGCTGGCGATGAAACTCGGCGAACTGTTCAACATGGGCTAATGCCGAGCCAGTTCTAGCAAAAAAGCCATGCACAAGCATGGCTTTTTTGTTTCCCGCCCTCGCCTTCCGGCAGGCTCAATCTGCTAGTCCCAACGTTCTACCGCTTCCTGGGCCTCTCTATTCAACGGTCGCGCCATCACGCCCAGGCTACTGAGCTGAATCGAGAAACGCGCACCATCCCGCAAGGGCATATAGGTTGCCGCGCCGTAGCTGGCCTCCACCCAGTTTTGCTTGCCGCTGGCATGAAGCAGTCGCCACACATCAAAACCGGTATTGCTGCCGGACAGCTGGTGCAGGGACCGTTCACGATCACGCTCATCCTCCAAGCGCAAATAACGGCCACTGAGACGATCCAAACGGTAACCGGGTTGTAAGCCGAGGCTGGCAAAGGGTCCCTTCCAACGCAAAACTCTCACATCCATCTGCCAGAGATCACCTAACAGCTCATAGTCCTGTGCTTCGCCCTGAGGGAGAAACACACTAACCCGATACCGTTGCTGATCAATCTGCTCCACACTCAGTGTGGCAATCTCGCTTTGTTTGGCCAAGGAATGATAAGAATAGAGATCGGTGGCCGCCAGGGCCAGCCCGGCCGCTACCAGCACCATGCCGACCGCCAGGGTGCCTTTCAGCCAGGTCAGAAACCAGCCGCGCCGCAGCATGATGCGAAGCCCCAGCAGGAGCAAGATCAGCGCAATTAATCCTAAGCCACCAGCAAATAGCGGATAAGTCATACAGGCAGGCTACCTACTAAGACCAGTTGAGAGGACTCGACATCCTTAGGCAGCATGCCGAGCGCTATCTATTCACCAAGCCGACGACTCATGAAGCCGAGTCTGGCTCATTGCCCGAGCGAGCGCAGGCTTTCTTCCGCCAGCTTCAGCAATTCGTTGTTGCCCTGCCCGTTGCGGCCCAGGCTTTCAATGAAATACTCCAGTGACGTCAGGGCATCAGCCAGGGTTTCCAAGTCCTGTTCACTGGGGATCTGCTCGGAGTCGATCAGGGCTTTTTGGATATAGCGGCCCGCCCCGTCAACCAGTCGGGCGACCTCGGCGGACTCAATCATCACCAGGCTGCCCCAGACACTATGCAAAGTCTTGGGTACGTTGACCAGGTGCATCTTGTCACCGGCGGCCTCGATAAAAGCGACAATCGCCCGTTTCGCCAGCGATAACGCCTGTTGGGTCTCACCGATCACCACGATATTCGCTTCAGCCAGATAAGGGCTGTCCGCTACGGATGCCTGAGTTGCCGCCAGATGATCTGTTTCACTGGTGATGCCCCGCCCTTCCAGATGCATCACGGCCTGCTCGATACTTAACACCGCATCAGCGACCGACATCAGCTCTTGCTCACTGGGGAAACGGCGTGCCCGGTCCCATTCCTGAATAATGCGCTGCTGTTCCCGGGTCTTGGTGGCCAGCCGATTCAAGTTCAGCATCACCAGGGTATCGGCCAGACGCCCCATCTCATTGGCAATCGAGCTGAAGTCGGCCTCCTGAATACCCACGCCCCGTTCGACAATATCCAGCTTGTCTTTCAGAAGACTCAGTTCTTCCTGCAGCACAGCCGCCAGTGAGCGCAACACATCGGTACCCGGCCCCATCAGCTGACTGCGATGAGCCACCAGCTTCCGTTCATCCAAATCCAGCTCGCCGATTTTGTAGCGTTCCAGAACCGAGCGAATATTGTCGTCGCGGACACCGCTGAGGGCGATCAGAAACAGCAGGTCTTTCAGAATGGTTTCAGAGGCGTTACGGGTAGCGGCCACCTTGCCGACATGCACCAGCTCGCGAGTGTATTTTTCAACCCGCATGAACAGGCGTTTGCGAGGCTGGGTGACCTCCATCTCCGCGTCACGCATCACTTTGGCAGCCAATGCGACAAGGCTCCAGTATTCAGACAGGGGCGCGTTCGCACAAATCCGGAAAAAGCCCTCGGCCGAGCGCTCCAGCAAATTAAAGCCCAGTTGCAGGTCCCGTACCTTCAGCAGCTCCAGCAACCCAATCTGATACATGTGCCGCAAACGGCGACAGCGGCCTTCAAAAACGTCAGCGGCAATCTCCAGATTGTCTATGGAAGACAGGGCCGGACGGGGAAACACCACGTCAAAAAAATACGAATCGGGCAACGCCTTGGCTTTGCGGGCCTGACGGAGCTCGTTGATGATGGGCAGCAACAGCTCTGGATGATCTTCCCGGCGGGTATTGTAGTAATCGACATAGCGGCGCAGGATAAACAGCGCCTGACTCAAGGTGGCCAGCAGCCCGTTCTTATCTTCTAACGCCCCGACCGGGACTTCGTTGGCCTGGGCGACCATCTCCTGACAAAGAACGGTTCCGCCCTGCAACTCAACCAGGGTGAAGATGCCCCGCAACTGATTGAGACAATCAATACAGTTCTGCAGATCCTCGCCGCTTTCCCGATTTTCCTGGAAGCGTTCAAGACTGCCTTCGGCTTCGTGAATAGTGTGCTCGATCTCCTTAAACACCAAGTCGAAGGAGCTGGACTTCTTTCGCGCGACCGTAGCATCGATCATATGAAAACAAACCTGACTACCGGTAATAGGATTGCGGACAACTGAAACTGGGGCGACCTCCTGGGAGGGTCCAGCTAAAACTCCGGTCTTTATAACTAATAACTTATAACACAGATTTCCGGCTAAACAAGAAAGGCTGCCACAGTGCGGCAATCATTAGCCAAGCTGTGACAGCCCTCACAAAACCGATTTCGCCCGTGCCTTCGGCAACCAGCGGTTAGTTGAGGGTTTCGGGCCGCCACAGGACCTTGCCGGCGCTTTTTTGAACGGCATCAAGGCGTGCTTCATGCCGGGTCAGCTCCTCATCCGTCGCCCGGATCACCCGTAGCGGCGGCCGGTCACTGCTTAAACGCCGAATGGCCGATACACTACCGGAGCCTTCATCGCCCGAGCTCAGGGAAAAAGACGTCTGGCCGCCGGTCATCGCCAGGTAGACGTCGGCCAAAATTTCCGAGTCCAGCAAGGCGCCGTGTAGTTCCCGATGGCTGTTGTCGATACCCAGCCGGCTACACAGCCGGTCCAGACTCACCCCGGCTCCGGGGTACTTGCGCCGCGCCAGCGCCAGGGTATCCAGAACCGTGCAGTAGTCTTCAACCCGGCTGTACTTGCCGCCGAGCAGTTTGAGCTCATGATTGATAAAGCCCACGTCAAACGCGGCATTATGAATCACCAGCTCGGCGCCGCTGATGAATTCCATGAACTCGTCCACGATCTCCGCAAACACTGGTTTGTCCGCCAGGAACTGGTCACTGATACCGTGTACCGCCAGCGCCTCTTCGTCCACTTTGCGGTCAGGCTTGATGTACTGGTGGTAATAGCGCTTGGTAATCCGGCGATCAATAACCTCAACGCACCCGATCTCAATGATGCGGTGCCCTTCGCTGGGATTCAGACCGGTGGTTTCCGTATCCAGCACAACTTGACGCATTACTTCATCCCCTCAACAACACCTGGCATATCGCCCACGCCAGGCATGGCCTTGTCATTACGCAACTCTTCAATCGCCAGGTTCGCCAACTGGTCCGCCAACTCGTTTTCAGGATGCCCACTGTGCCCCTTCACCCAGTGCCACTGGATCTGATGCGGGGCAGCCGCCTCCTCCAACGCCTGCCAAAGATCGGCGTTCTTCACCGGCTGCTTGGCGGCAGTCCGCCAGCCATTGCGCTTCCAGTTTTGCAGCCACTCGGTAATACCACGGCGCAGGTACTCGGAGTCCGTATAAAGCTGAACCTGACAGGGACGCTTCAACGCCTGCAACGCCTTGATAGCAGCGCTGAGTTCCATCCGATTATTGGTCGTCAGGGGCTCGCCACCACGGAGCTGTTTCTCGACCTTGCCATAGCGTAGCAACGCCCCCCACCCCCCGGGTCCGGGATTCCCCTTGCAGGCCCCGTCAGTATAAATCTCAACAACATTCATTTTTTTGTTCCCGAGAGACTCGATTGACCGCGGGCATGGTACCGACGTTGACGATCCTTCGCCACTTCGGTTTCATGCTGATCACCGCCGCCACCCGTTTTTGGGCCACCAAAGTATAATAGGCCCCCGTCGGCAGGCGAGCCCGGTGCCCCCAGCGATTCAAAAAGTTAAAGGCCTGCAACCAGCCGAGGTTTTTTAACGGCGGCTGATAGAAGTCGAAGTGACATTCCTTGACCCGGAAGTCCAATAACGCCAGCCAATCCTCCAAACGTACCGGCGACAGGAACCGCCCGCTCCAGGGGGCCTGTTTGGCGCTGCCCAGGAGCTTGCGGGCGCCCCATAAACTGTAGGGGTTGAAGCCCACGATCACCAAGTGACCACCGGACATCAATACCCGGGCCGCCTCACGCAAAAGTTGGTGGGGGTGCTCCGCAAAATCAAGGGTGTGATGCAGAACCACCACATCCATGCAGTCACTATCAAAGGGTAGTTCATGGGGCTGTGCAATCAGGGTGCCTTCGGCCATCTCCTTGTGCCAGCTGGAAATGGCCGTAATATGATGGCGTACCAGACTGCCACGACCGACCGGCATGCGATGACTGACAGGAATTTCCAGAAGATGATAGCCGTAAAATCCTTTGATAGCCCGATGAATGGCTTCCCGCTCACTGGTCAACAGTTGCTGGCCCAAAGGCGTCTGGAACCACTCCTCATACTGGAGCTGTTGAGCCGATGTGTTTGCGGGTTTCCTCGACTTACGTCGTAACACGATAAGGCCCTACCTGTTATTCCATTGCTGTATGCTGGTCCGTTGCAAACATCTGCCCGGGAGACATCTTATGACAGAGTATATGTATAGCGTCAAACCCCTGCCTGCCTTTACCGATAACTATATCTGGCTGCTGGAAACCAGCGATGGACGATGCGCGGTGGTGGATCCCGGAGAGGCCGGCCCCGTGCTTGCGGAGCTGGACTCCAGAAATCTTAAACTGGAAGCCATCCTGTTGACCCATCACCATGGCGACCATGTGGGCGGTGTACGGGAGATCCTCGCCCGCTTCCCGGTTCCGGTCTATGGCTCCGCGGACTCTCGCGTCCCATTTATTGATCACCCGCTGAAAGATGGCGAGCAGATCCAGCTTCTCGGCACATCATTCCAGGTGCTGGCTATTCCGGGTCACACCCTGGATCACATTGCATTTTATGGTGAGTCGCCCGAGCCCCGGCTGTTCTGTGGTGACACACTGTTTGCTGCCGGCTGCGGCCGTATCTTTGAAGGCACCCCGGAGCAGATGCATACCTCCCTCACTAAACTGGCCGGTTTACCCGATTCCACGGAAATCTACTGTGCCCACGAATACACCCTGTCCAACTTGAAGTTCGCCCTGAGCCTGGAGCCGGACAACCCGCAACTCCAGCAACGTTTCGCTCAGTGCGAGGAGTTGCGCAGCCGGCTTCAACCCACCCTGCCGTCACGCATGGACCTGGAGCGGGCCACCAACCCTTTTCTGCGCAGTAACGATCCTGCAATAAAGGCCGCCGTCCAGCAAAGCGGAGCTTCCGCCAACTCCGACCTGGAAGTCTTTACTCAGGTCCGCCGTCTGAAAGATCACTTTTAATCCGCAAATTAGACCAAGGAGGCGCCCGCCCGGGGGCGCCTCCTTGGCATTTCGTTACTGATTATTACTTGACCCGCCCATACACGATTTCTAGACTTCCACATCATGAAGCCTCTTTAGTTCTTATTTTTCCAACCAAATCAATATTGTGGAGCCACATGTCAAAATTTGTAGTTTCTCGCCGCTTTGGAGTGGCATCTGGCCCCCTGTGTGCTGTAATTCTCTGCAGCTTATTGACCACCGCCTGTAGCTCTTTAACCAGCAAGCAAAACACCGCCGAGCCTCAACCGGCGCTGGGCTCCGCGCTTTATTCCCTGGACGGCGCTTTTCCCGGTCAGGATGCCACCGATCAGGCGGAGTTGACCCACATAGCCGAGCTGCAATCTGATTTCCAGTACCTTTATAACAAGGATATTGCCGACCCATATCAGCGGACCCTGGCGGTGTCACGGGGCCATATGGGGATGCTGGACGCCGTGCCGCCGACGGATACCAGCAATGATCTTTGGCAGCGCATCCGCGATAACTTCCAACTGGATCTGGCCTTCAGCCATCCCCGGATCGAAGCGGAGCTGAGCTGGTACATTGCCAACCCGCTCCATATTGAACGCACCATGGAGCGAGGCCAGCGCTACATCCACTACATTGTGGACGAAATCGAAAAGCGGAATATGCCCATGGAGTTTGCGCTGTTACCCGTGGTGGAAAGCGCCTTTGAACCCTTCGCCTATTCCCATGGTCAAGCCGCCGGCCTTTGGCAGTTCATTCCCAGCACGGGAAAAATGTACGGCCTCAAGCAAGACTGGTGGTATGACGGTCGCCGGGACGTGCTGGCCTCCACCGATGCCGCCCTCAACTATCTGCAAACCCTGGCCAACCAATTTGATGGCGACTGGTTGCTGGCGCTGGCCTCTTATAATGCCGGCGCGGGGACCGTCCGCAAGGCGATTCGCCAAAACCAGCAGCGGGGCCTGCCCACCGACTTTTGGCATCTGAAGCTGCCTCGTGAAACCAGTGCTTATGTCCCCAAACTGTTGGCGCTGGCCAAGCTGGTCAAGCACCCGGACCGCTACGATACCGCCTTGATGCCGCTGGAAAACACGCCTTATTTTGAAGTGGTCAACGTCGGCTCCCAGATTGATCTGACGCAAGCGGCAGAGCTTGCCGAAATCGAACTCAACGAGCTGTATTACCTGAACCCTGCCTTTAACCGTTGGGCCACCAGCCCGCTGGGACCTCATCACCTGCTGGTGCCCAAACACAGTGCCGAAGTCTTTCGCCAGGCACTGGCCGGGCTCCCTGCGGATCAACGGGTGACTTGGCAACGCTATACCGTGCAACCCGGCGATTCCCTGATTCGAGTGGCCCGCCAGCACAACACCAGCGTGGATGCGATCAGGCAGGTTAACAAGCTGAATAATAACCTGATCCGGGTCGGCCAAAGCCTGATGATTCCGTCAGACTTCAACCCCCGCCTGCAGACCGCCAGCCAGAAGAGTCAGCCCACCGAGCATATCGTGGCAAAAGGCGACACCTGGTGGGATCTGTCCCGTAAATATGGGGTCACAGTGCAGCAACTGGCTTCCTGGAACAACCGCAGCAGCTCTGACATGCTTCGCCCCGGACAAAAACTGGTGGTCTTTGAAGGCTCAAAGAGCTCCGTTGCCAGCACCAAACCCGGCAATTCCCGCAAGATGGTACGCCAGATCGGCTATCGGGTGCGTAGTGGCGACTCCCTGTACCGGATCGCCAATAAGTTCAACGTTTCCGTGAAAGACATCGCCAGCTGGAATGGCCTGAATACCCGCAAGCACCTGCAGCCGGGCCAAAGGCTCAAGCTCTACGTGGATATTGCCAGCATCAACTAACCCTGACGAACTCTCCCACAGACCGGCTCCCTGACTTCTATTCAGCAGGCGGGCCGGTCCCCCCCCTCCCCCAGCCTCGGATTCTTTCTTTGCCTTCTTTTCCGCCAAGGCGTGCGCTCACCCTTCAAAAATGAGACAACGTCTCATCTATCAGGCGCAAATACTTGATCACATGCTACTTTGGCAGCACTATATGTAAACCGACCAGTACCTGGCCCAGCTTTGACAGGCTTTGGGGAACCGTTAGGCAAGCCGCCCCTCTAACCGTGGCATGTCTTTGAAATAACGGCGCCAGCAAAATAATAATTGCCGATAGAATGAATCCAACAAACGGCATTCAGAATAAGGGTAGGACTTCCATGCTTTCATTCGCCAACGGCCCTAGTCAGGTTTCCAAGTTTTCTTTTTGCACTCCGGCCACTCTCGTGGTCACCGCAGCCGTCTCCCTTGGCCTGCTGAACCAGACTGCCCAAGCCGAACCCCAGCAAGTTCAGCCGCGCCACGGCGTGGCCATGCACGGGGAGGTTAAATACCCTGAAACCTTCACTCACTTCGACTATGTCAATCCCGATGCCCCCAAAGGCGGCACCTTGCGACTCGCCGTGGTCGGAGACAACTTCGACAGTTTCAATCCGTTTGTGATCAAGGGCGTTTCCGCGGCGGGAGTCAGTGCGTACCTCTATGACTCGCTCATGAAGCAGGCCGGTGATGAACCCTTCTCCGAATACGGTCTGATCGCCGAAAAAATCGAGATGCCGGAAGATCGTTCCTGGGTGAGCTTTCATTTAAACAAAGCCGCCCGCTTCCACGACGGCCACCCGATCACTGCTGAAGACGTCGCCTTCACCTTTAAGCTCCTGACCGAACATGAGCAAGCCCAGCCGTTCTACCGGGCCTATTGGGGTGATGTCAGTGAAGTGAAAATCATCAACCCCCATCAGGTCACCTTTGTGTTCAGCACCGACCAAAACAAAGAGTTGCCACTGATTCTCGGACAAATGCCAGTGCTGCCCAAGCATTGGTGGGAAAAGCGGGACTTCGGCGCGGCCAACCTGGAGGCTCCTTTGGGGAGCGGCCCCTACCGCATCAAAAGCTTCGACGCCGGCCGTTCGGTGACCTGGGAGCGGGTCGACGATTACTGGGCCAAAGATCTACCCGTGAACAAGGGCATGTATAACTTCGACACCCTCGTTTACGACTACTACAAGGACAACACGGTCGCACTGGAAGCCTTCAAGGCCGGCCACTACGACCTACGCCAAGAATATACCGCCAAGAACTGGGCCACCCTCTATACCGGCGAGGCCTTCGACAAAGGCCAGATCAAGAAAGAAGAGATCGCCCACGAAATGCCGGTGGGCCTGCAAGGGTTTATCTATAACACCCGCCGCCCGGTGTTCCAGGACCCGCTGGTGCGGGAAGCCCTGGCTTATGCTTTCGACTATGAGTGGACCAACGCCAATTTGTTTCATGGCGCCTACACCCGCACCGACAGCTTTTTCGAGAACTCCGAACTGGCCTCGTCAGGCTTGCCCAGCAAAGAAGAGCTGGAGATTCTGACCCCCTTTAAAGACAAGCTGCCACCGCGGGTTTTCACCACGCCATATCAACCGCCCTCAACGGCCGCCCCGGGGAGCATTCGCGACAACCTGAAAACGGCCTTGGAAAAACTGAACGAGGCCGGATACGCAGTGCAGAAAGGTCGCATGGTCCACAAAGAAACCGGAAAGCCGCTGCAGTTCGAAATTCTGCTGGTGCAAAAGGACTTTGAGCGGGTGGTGCAACCCTTTATCAAGAACCTGCAACGCTTGGGTGTGCAGGTCACCCCCCGTCTGGTGGATACCAGCCAGTACATCAACCGGGTTCGGGCCTTCAACTTCGATATGATTGTCCTGACCCTGGCCCAGTCCGACTCGCCGGGTAATGAACAGCGGGATTATTGGTCCTCCGCAGCCGCCGACAGCCCTGGTTCTCGCAATTATATCGGTGTCAAAGATCCGGTAGTGGACCAGCTCATCGAACTGGTGATCAGTGCGCCGGACCGTGATGCTCTCATTCACCGCACACGGGCGCTGGATCGGGTTCTGCTTGCCGGGCACTATGTGATTCCCCAGTGGCACAACCGCACCACCCGCGTGGCCTATTGGAACAAATTCGGTCACCCCGACACCCCGCCCAAAACGGGTATTGATCTCGATACCTGGTGGATCCGTAAATAACCACAGATTAACCGACTAGGACCACCGCGGGATTATGGGACTGTACATCCTACGCCGTTTGTTGCTGATCATTCCGACCCTGTTCGGAATCATGCTGATCAACTTCCTGATCATTCAGGCCGCCCCCGGCGGCCCCGTTGAGCAAACCCTGGCCAAGCTCCAGGGTATGGGCTCCGAGGTCCAAAGCCGGCTCGGCGGCGGCCAAATAGAAACCCAGGTGCAAAGCCGCTCGGATTTTCAATACCGGGGCGCCCAAGGGCTGGACCCTGAATTGATCGCCCGCATCGAAAAGCTCTATGGCTTCGACAAGCCCCTCTCCGAGCGTTTCTGGCTCATGCTCAAAAGCTATGCCGTATTCGACTTCGGTGACAGTTTCTACCGGGATCGGAGCGTCACCGAACTGATTGTCGAAAAAATGCCGGTGTCCATTTCCCTGGGGCTTTGGTCCACCCTGATCATGTATCTGATTTCCATTCCATTGGGCATTCGAAAGGCGATCCGTGATGGCAGCCGGTTCGATGTCTGGACCAGCAGTGTGATTGTGGTGGGTTATGCCATTCCTGGCTTCCTGTTCGCCATTCTACTCATTGTGCTGTTTGCCGGCGGCACCTATCTGGATTGGTTCCCACTGCGGGGGCTGACCTCACCGAACTGGGACGAGCTCAACTGGTGGCAAAAGATCCTGGACTACTTCTGGCATCTGGCGCTGCCCATTACCGCCAACGTGATTGGCGGCTTCGCCACGCTCACCATTCTCACCAAGAACTCATTTCTGGATGAGATCAACAAGCAATATGTCATTACAGCCCGGGCCAAGGGCCTGACGGAACAACGCATTCTCTACGGGCACGTGTTCCGTAATGCCATGCTGATCGTCATCGCGGGCATGCCGGCGGCGCTCGTGTCACTGTTTTTCACCGGCTCCTTGCTGATTGAGGTGATCTTTTCACTGGATGGCCTGGGCCTCCTGGGCTTTGAGTCCACCATCAACCGGGATTATCCAGTGGTGTTTGGCACCCTGTTCATCTTCACCCTGATGGGGCTTTTGCTGAAACTGGTGAGCGATGTGACCTATGTTCTGGTCGACCCCCGTATCGATTTTGAAAGTCGGGAGGGCTGACATGCGCCAACGTCTGTCCCGCATGCTCGCAAGCCCAATCAATCAGCGCCGCCTGCAGAATTTCCGTGCCAACAAGCGGGGTTACTGGTCATTCTGGATCTTCCTGGTGTTGTTTATTCTGTCCTTGGGGGCGGAGCTGATCGCCAATGACAATCCGGTGCTGGTCTCCTACCAGGACAAACTCTACTACCCCATGTTCAAAACCTACCCGGAAACCGAGTTCGGAGGCTTTTTGCCCACCGAGACCAGCTTCCGGGATCCATTTATTATTGAGGAGATCGAGAGTAACGGCTGGATCATCTGGCCGCCGATCCGCTATCACTACGACACCATCAACTATGACCTTCAGGTCCCCGCACCCGCGCCCCCATCCGGGGAGAACCTGCTCGGTACGGATGACCAGGGGCGGGATGTGCTGGCCCGTTTGATCTACGGTTTTCGTATCTCGGTTCTGTTCGGCCTGGTACTCACCGTCGCCAGCAGTATTGTGGGCGTGATCGTCGGCGCCCTGCAGGGCTTCTACGGGGGCAAGGTTGACCTGCTGGGCCAGCGTTTTATTGAGGTTTGGTCCGGGTTGCCAGTGCTGTATCTGCTGATCATTCTGTCGAGTTTCGTGCAGCCCAACTTCTGGTGGCTGCTGGGCATTATGCTGCTGTTTAGCTGGATGGCCCTGGTAGATGTGGTCAGAGCGGAGTTTCTACGGGCCCGCAACTTTGAATACGTTCGTGCAGCCCGAGCCTTGGGCGCTTCCAATGGGCTGATCATGTTCAGACACATGCTGCCCAATGCCATGGTTGCTACCCTGACCTTCATGCCCTTTATCCTGACCGGAGCCATTACCACCCTGACCTCCCTGGATTTTCTCGGTTTTGGCCTGCCGTTGGGCTCACCATCCCTGGGGGAGCTGATCGCCCAGGCCAAGGCCAATCTGCACGCGCCCTGGCTGGGGATTTCGGTGTTCATCACCCTGTCCCTGATGCTGACTTTGCTGGTTTTCATTGGAGAGGCCGTACGCGATGCGTTCGATCCGCGAAAAGTCTGACACCTCATTAGCTTCCCCCCTGCTCCGGGTTCGTAATCTTTCCGTGGACTTCGTCCAGGGGGCAAACCGGGTCTCCGCGGTGAAAGATGTCTCTTTTGATCTCTACGCAAACAAGACCTTGGCGGTGGTCGGTGAAAGTGGCTCGGGGAAATCAGTGACGGCTCTGTCCATCCTGCGCCTACTGCCCTATCCCAAGGCGGAGCATCCAACCGGCAGCATTGAGTTCGATGGCCAGGACCTTCTGCGCCTGGACGAGCCGCAGCTCAGACAAATTCGCGGCTCTCGAATCGGCATGATTTTTCAGGAGCCGATGACCTCCTTAAACCCGCTGCATCATATCGAAAAGCAGATTGCCGAAACCCTGCTCCTGCACCGCAACCTGACGCCCCAACAGGCTCGCCAGCGGGTGATTGAGCTGCTCACACTGGTGGGTATCCCAGAGCCTGAAAAGCGGCTGCAAAGCTTTCCCCATCAGCTGTCCGGCGGTCAGAAACAGCGGGTCATGATTGCCATGGCGCTGGCCAACGAGCCCGACATCCTGATTGCCGATGAACCCACCACGGCCCTTGATGTGACCGTGCAGAAACAGGTTCTGGAACTGCTTAAGTCACTCCAGCAGAAAATGGGAATGGCGATTTTACTGATTACCCATGATCTGGGGATCGTCCGCCATTATGCTGACGAGGTGGTGGTCATGCACCAGGGCCAGGTCGTGGAACAAGCCCCCTGCGAGGAGCTTTTCGCGAACCCCCGGCAGGAATATACCCGCACCCTGATCCATAGCGATCCCAGTGGCGAGCCGCACCCTGTATCCGCCGACGCCCCAACAGTGCTCAGCGCCGAACAGCTGCGGGTCTGGTTTCCTTTGAAAAAGAACTTCTTCGGCCGCCCCACTGCCTGGGTCAAGGCGGTGCAGGACGTTAATTTCGAGTTACGCCGGGGAGAAACTCTCGGTATTGTCGGCGAAAGCGGCAGCGGGAAAACCACCATCGGGCTGGCCCTGCTGAAGCTGCTGCAAAGCCAGGGGGCCATCAGCTTTCACAATCAACGGGTCGATCAGCTCAATCAAAAAGGCTTCCGGCCCCTAAGGCGGCGGCTGCAAATTGTGTTTCAAGACCCCTACGGGAGCCTGAGCCCCCGGATGTCGGTGGCCCAGATTATTGGTGAAGGGCTGGAAATCCATGGCATAGGTACGGAAGCCGAACGGGAGCAAATGGTGATTGATGCCCTGAAAGAAGTGGAGCTCGACCCGGATACCCGTCACCGTTATCCCCACGAGTTTTCCGGCGGCCAGCGCCAGCGCATCGCCATTGCCCGGGCCTTGGTACTGAAACCGGAAATCATCGTGCTCGACGAACCCACCTCCGCCCTGGACCGTAGTGTCCAGTGCCAGGTTGTGGAGTTGCTGCGCAAACTCCAGCACCGCCACCAACTCAGCTACATTTTCATTAGTCATGACCTGGCGGTGGTCAAAGCCCTCAGTCACCGGGTGTTGGTGATGTACCAAGGTGAAATTGTGGAGTCCGGCACCACTGAGCAGATCTTTTCAGCCCCGCGCCAACCCTATACTCGGACATTGATCGACGCCGCCTTCTTCTATGGCCGGCAAGCCAAGGCGCTGCCATAAGCGCCTTCCCTGATTACCTCCGCCAGTAACAGCTTGTTACCATGGGCGCCACCCGCCAGGGTTGCCGGTACGCGCCGAAAGTGGGTACACACTTAGCTGTAATTCCCTGATCTCTTGAGCATTGTCATGAATACTGCATCCTTAGTTAGTCCTGCCGCCGGGCAGAGAAAGGGCCTGGTAGACCGTGTTGTAAATTATCGGACCTATGTCAGCAAAACCCTCTGGCTGATGACACTGCTGGCCTGGGCCTTGTCCTGGGCCTTTGCCGCCGTCCACGACACCTGGCTTTTGGCGCTCACTCTGGGTGGAGCGCTCACCGCCATCAACACCTTTTTAGTGTTTAAAACCTCTTTTCGGGTCGCCTCCATTGGCGTGGCCATCAACTTGATGATTTTCGTCAGCCTCCATGTGCATCAACTGCAAGGTATGATCGAGGCCCACTTTGGCTACTTCGTATTCATCGCCGCCCTTTTTAGCTATCTCAACTGGAGACCCCTGGTTGCAGCAGCCGGCACGGCAGCCCTACTCCACGTGATCGTGCATATCCTGCAAGCCCAGGGCTTCCCCATTTATCTGTTTCCAGAAGAGCATCATTCCTGGCTGATCGTCGGTGTGCATGCGCTTTATGTGGTGATCGAGACCATCGTACTGATTTACCTCACCACACTGACCTATCACCTGTTGAATGTCTCCCGTGAGCTGGTGAAATCCCTTGAGGAAATGCAGTCGTCCGATCACCGATTGAACTTACTGGCCACCCCGGACCGGGAGTGCGCTCGTAAAAACTCGATTCTGGCCATGTTTGATCGCGTCCTCGCCAGCATGCGCCAGGCGGTGACCCAGGCCAAGACTGCCGAGGCGGCCACTTCCCATTTGTTGGCAAACGCCAGCAACGATATTCATCAATTGGCCAGTTACACCCAAAACAATCGCCAGGAAGCTGAGCAGATGTTCCAGGCCCTGACGGACATGGCACGGTCGGCGTCCAATGTACGCCACAGCATTGAGCGCAGTGTCGAACTGATTGGCCAGGCCTCTGCCAAGCAAAAAGAAGGCGAGCAGGTTGTCAGCGCCGCTGAGCAAGGCCTCACCAGCCTCTCCAACTCGTTACAAAACACCTCAGCCCATATCGACTCGCTGGCCACCGACTGCAATGCCGCCAGGGAGATCCTGAACGAGGTGCAAGGCATTGCTGAACAGACCAACTTGCTGGCCCTCAACGCTGCCATTGAAGCGGCCCGCGCCGGTGACCAGGGGCGCGGTTTTGCGGTGGTCGCCAACGAGGTGCGTACCCTGGCCACCCGCTCCCAAGACGCGACCCAGCGCATTGGCGAGATTATCCATCGCCTGCAAACGGCTTCGCAGACCTCCGTCAAAGCGATGAAGGAAAGCGCTGGCCTGGCCCAACAAAACCTTCTGGAAGTCCAACAGGCCGTGGCCGTATTCAGCGAAACTAGCCGCACCCTGGAACAGATGGCAGACTATGGCAGCCAAATCCGAACCGACTCCAGTGCGCAGGAATACACAGCCAACGCTTTAATGACGCAAGCCGAGCACGTCAGGAGCACTGCCACTAACAGTGAACGCACGGTCAGCCGCGTCCAGCAGGAAATTACCCAGTTGGCGCAAGAATACGCGCAACTGAAGCAAGGCCTGGAAGTCTTTAAAGCCTAACGGGAAGCCCTGGTGTGACATCCACGCCTGGCAATTGCCGCGCCCGTCACGAACAGGACGGGCGCGGCAGGCGTTGGCAGCAGGCTGGAAGGGCTTTATCATCCGAATGTTGTGACAAATGAATCGAGGAACAGTCATGGGTCTTTTATCCGGTAAACGTGCTTTGATCGTTGGCGTGGCCAGCAAACTTTCCATCGCCAAAGGTATTGCCGATGCCTTTCATCGTGAAGGTGCCGAGATCGCCCTGACCTATCAAAACGACAAACTCAAATCCCGCGTTGAAGAGTTTGCGGCCCAATATGGCTCCAACCTGACCTTTCCCTGTGATGTTGCCAGCGATGAAGAGATCGAAGCCCTGTTCTCTCAACTGGGGCAACACTGGGATGGATTGGACATTCTGGTGCATGCGGTTGGCTTTGCGCCCGCCCACGAACTGGACGGCAACTATGTGGATGTCACCACCCGCGAAGGCTTCCGCATCGCCCATGACATCAGCTCCTATAGCTTTGTGGCCCTGGCCAAGGGAGCCCGCACCCTGATGCAGGGGCGCAATGGCTCCTTGCTGACCCTGACCTACCTGGGGGCGGAGAAAACACTGCCCAACTACAACGTGATGGGACTTGCCAAAGCCAGCCTGGAAGCCAATGTGCGCTATATGGCCGCCAGCCTCGGCCCGGAAGGGACCCGGGTCAATGCTATTTCGGCGGGCCCGATCCGCACCCTGGCCGCCTCAGGCATCAAGAGTTTCCGTAAGATGCTGGCGGAAAATGAAAAGCGGACGCCGTTGCGCCGCAACGTCACTATCGAAGAAGTGGGCAACTCCGCGGCCTTCCTCTGCTCCGACTGGGCCAGTGGTATTACCGGAGAGATACTCTTTGTCGACGGGGGCTTCAATATCACCGGCATGGGGCCCCTGGACAGCGAAGGCTAACCAAGCCCCACGCCCGTCACTTCGGATGCACAAATCCGGCACTGCTTCACTGTAGTCGAATGTAACTTCCTGTAAGGTTTGACGAATTAACAGTGAGTGCACCAAGAGTGTATCCGGAGTGGCTTTGATGCATATGTCCCTTTCTTCGTTCCGTCATTTGCTTATCGTTGCACTGGCGCTGATCGCGCTCAGTGGCTGCTCGACCATGGGTCCGACGATGAAGGCCAGTCCTTCACTGATGAATGCCATGGGCGTCGCCAGCTATCCCCTGAAAGACCTTGAGCGAAAATACACCACCCGCGAATCCCGTTGGCTCGAAATCGATGGCCTGCGCATTCACTACCGGGATGTGGGCGAAGGTCACCCGGTGGTCCTGGTGCACGGCATCATGTCTTCGTTGCACACCTGGGATGGCTGGACCGCCGAACTGCGTCGCAACTACCGGGTCATATCACTGGACGTTCCCAGCTACGGGCTGACCGGCGCTCTGCCCGATCACCTGGAATATTCCGACGAGACTCTGCTGAGCCTGTTCAGCCAGTTTGTTGACGAGTTGGAGCTGGAGCGCTTCTCCATTGCCGGCAATTCCCTGGGGGGCTACCTTGCCGCCCTCTATGCAGCACAAAACCCACAGCGGGTCGAGAGGCTGATCTTGCTGGATCCGATCGGTTATCCCCAAGAGACCCCCTGGGTCTTCGACATGGCAACCTTGCCCGGGATCAGCACCCTGGGTCGTTTCATTGCCCCACCGTTCCTGGTGACCATGAACGTGCGGGATGTCTACGGCGACCCGACGCGACTGACCCAGGAGAACCTGGCCCGCTACATCCATATGTCTCAACGCCCGGGCGCCAAGTCTGCCTATATGACGACCATGGTCGAACTGAAGAAACGCAGTAGTCGGGAGGTGCCCCTGCCGTTCTATCGAATCAAGGCACCGACCCTGCTGATGTGGGGTGAAGCAGATCGCTGGGTACCCGTGGAGTTGGCGGAACGCTGGAAAGCGGACATCCCCCACTTGCAGCTCATCACCTACCCTGGTGTTGGCCACGTTCCCATGGAGGAACTACCCTACGAAACCGCCCAGGACGCCAAGGCCTTTCTGGCAGATCTGGCTGTGACACCCAGTTCTCGCAGCACCAGCCCAAGCGGTGCGGGGGATTCACTGGGTAATCTGGAAAGACTGCTGCAAGGCGAGTCTGAACTGGCGCCCCAATCCGAACTGGGCGAGATGGCTCCCCTGGAGCTCTAGGTTCCCTGCGGGTCGCGGCCAATCAGCCGCGGCCCTCATCCAACAAACCCGAAGCCCAAACGGGTTCCCGGGTTAAAGCAAGCTGGCGATATACTGCTTCCACTCCAGAATGGAAGTCTGTTCCGACTCATACAGATGAAACCCCAGCAGATAACGTCCGGCCGGTGACGCGGGCCTCACCCAACGCACCTCTCCCGTCAGGCAATACTGTTTGCCATCCATGGTTTCCACATAAATCGGTAAAATACTGTCGATTAACAGAGGCTGGTCGGTTTCCAGCTGCATGCCGTTGGCCGACATATCCACGGTCATGCACTCCAGCACCTCCGCAGTTTCATCCTCACCCGGCACAGGCGATACCGTTTCCAGCCAGACTCGCGCGGGTCGATTTAATCGCGCCTCCAGCCGTCGCTCATCCAGCCTTTTCAGTCCTTCATCCACCGCCACTTACCTCTTAATCAACTTTTTCTTATTGTGCCTACGACACGGGATAACCGTTCGTCAAAATCCTTGCCGCTGTCCAGAACCCTCGCGGTGCCTTCCACAATCCGATTGACCAACTCTTCCCGCTTGAACTCACCCACCCGCAACCCAATCCGATCCACAAACACCAACTTGTCGGTGGCATTCAGGCGCACCGCCAGTTTGCAGCGTTTTGGCTCTGCGTCGGCCTCCATAATTTCAATCCATCCACCTAACTGTAGCGCATCCAGCGCTTCACGGGCCTCTTGCAGACGCTCCAAACGACGCTGTTCTTCCGCCGCCACCCGCTCCAGACGAGCCTGTTCCTCGGCGGCGAGACGCTCCTGCTCCCTTTTCTCAAGCTGGGCTTGGCGTTCCCGCTCAATCTTTTCCGCTTCTTCCGCGGCCTTTTGACGGGCCAACTCCCGCTGCATTTCCGCCATGCGCGCCTGGGCAGCCTGACGTTCTTCCGCCTGGCGGCGCTGGGTTTCCTGAAGCTGATAGACCCGGACAAAGCGGGCGACGGTATTCTCCAGCAAACGGGTTAAGCCAGACGAAGCCGCAAAGGATTGCAGCCGTTGACTCTTAAGCTGCTCCTTCACATCATTCCAGGCGTCGACAGCCACCTTGGCGCCCAGATAGTTCACCCACAGCACCTGTTGGCGATACGGCAAATAAGCAATGCACTTTTGCCGCACTCCCGAGTGCTGATCCAAAAACCACTTGTCGATCAAACCATGCCCCTGATCCGTTGCCGTACCGGCAGTAATTGAAAAACCCGGTTCCAGGTCAATCGGTGTGGCTTGGATCACTTCCAGGGTTTCGCCTTTGACCCGCCGCATCAGGAGTTCCTGAATCTCCTCCAGCCAGGCACCAGCCAGTTGCGGGTTATGTTTAAAGCTGTGCAGGGATTTGGACAGTGCCGGCACCAGACCGGCGGCGACCTCATAGAGGCGGTGCTTGGCCTGCTCATTCTCGCCGCCCTTCACCGCCACCAGCAGGGTTTCAATCAGTTTGCATTGACGCACCCAGTTGTTGCTTTCGGCACCTTCTTCCATGAGTAGCAACTGCATGGAGTCACGCCAGGGGCCCGCCAGGAATTGGGCAACCTTTTCCGGCATGGCCCCCATTGAATAGAACTGATTGATCCTGGCGCAGACCAGTTGCCGGAAGTACCAGGCCCGATCGGTGCCCAGTTCCGCTTCCCGAACCCGCTTTTCCAAGACCTTGGCGCGACTCACTTCTTTTTCGACGAATTGCTCGGCCTGATCGAGACGACTAAATTGCTGCATGGGATCCAAGGCATCCGGCGAGTTGAGAAAGTCGCCCAGTTGCCGCAAGAAGTCACTCCATTTCTGGCCGGCCCGATCCAACCCTTCAAACCAGCCGAAACTATGGGTCACCGCCAGATGCAATAACTGCCGGATGGGGTGGCTGTCTGAGACACTAAAGGCCGGGTCCGCAACGAGCACCGCGGCCAACCCCCGAGACCACCCTTCCATCAGTCGAACCAGGGCCGGGTCCAGCGGTAAACCCGCAAACCATTCCGACAACAGCTTTTCCGCAAAGAAAAACCGGTTGATTGCGGCCCGTGGCACAGCTGTAAACTCTTTACGGTAGGTCTCGCCCAGATCCACCGCGGCGATGTTGTTTGGAATAGGCTGGCCTAACAGCCAATGTCCCAGCTCCTTAAGATCCAGTGGTGCTTGATCGGTCGGCTGCAACAGCCGGTGTTCAGGAAACTCCAGCCGATCCAAAGCCTGAGCCAGGCTGGACTCAAGGTTTTCTTGGGCAGGAGTGGACGACTGACTACTTTCTGAGCTCATGACCTTAACGGCTTTTCCGCCTGAATGAGGAGTGAATCACCTTGGCAGTGGATGTGGCCACATCCGGCGGCGGCCGGACGTCTGATTCATGAAGGTGAATTACAGCGATAAAGTATAGGTGATAATCAAGCTACCATAGGGAATCCTTTTTCCCAACAACCTTTTAGGCCGGGCCGTCAAACTATGGCCGCCTTGTTTCCCCCGCCCCTTTCAGCCATTCAAAACTTTCTGGCTCAGCCACCCCAAGCCCCAACTAACCTCCCGGCCCACTAATCTGTACTTCTATCAAGGTCATAGCTATGCTGAATTGCATTTAGACCACGAATGGCGCAGTATTACCAACCATTCTGACCAGCCATACCAAGGGCTGCCCGTCGCCAGATTTGAAAATTCAGGAACCGGAAAATGTCTTCGACTCCGCTTGATAACGTGAATGTCATCAGCCAAGAGGTGCTGATCACTCCCGAGCAACTCAAACAAGAAGTTAAGCTCAACGACAAAGCCGCAGCCACCGTTCTGGAAGGCCGTGCCACGCTTCGCAATATTTTGGATCGCAAAGATCATCGCCTGTTTGTCGTTGTCGGCCCATGCTCCATTCACGATCCCGAAGCCGCCCGTGACTATGCTCGCCGCTTGAAAAGGCTGGCTGATGAAGTCGGTGACACCCTCTATCTGGTCATGCGGGTCTATTTTGAAAAGCCGCGCACAACGGTGGGCTGGAAAGGCCTGATCAACGACCCCCATATGGACGACTCGTTTGATATTGCCTACGGTCTTAAACTGGGCCGCAGCTTGCTGGTGGAACTGGCGGAAATGGGCCTGCCGACCGCAACGGAAGCCCTGGACCCCACCTCTCCCCAATACCTGCAGGATACGATTTCCTGGTCAGCGATCGGCGCCCGTACCACTGAATCCCAGACTCACCGGGAAATGAGCAGCGGCCTGTCCATGCCGGTTGGTTTCAAAAACGGTACCGATGGTGGTTTGGAAGTGGCGATCAATGCCATGAAATCCGCCTCCCGCCCCCATGCGTTCCTGGGCGTCAACCAGCACGGTCAGGTTTCGGTCATCAAAACCAAGGGCAACCCCTACAGCCACATCGTGCTCCGGGGTGGTAACGGCAAGCCGAACTATGACTCTGTGAGCATCGCCATGTGCGAGCAAGAGCTGGAAAAGGCCCAACTGCCCCAAAACATCATGATCGATTGCAGCCACGCCAACTCCAAAAAAGATCCGGCTCTTCAGCCACTGGTATTGAAGGATATCAGCAACCAAATCGTGGAAGGCAATAAGTCCATTGTGGGCGTGATGATTGAAAGCCACATTCACTTTGGCTCCCAGTCCATTCCGGCCAACCTGAACGACCTGAAGTACGGCGTATCCGTCACGGATGGCTGTATCGATTGGGAAACCACGGAGCAGGCCTTGCGGGAAATGCGCGAGAAGATCAAAGATATTCTGCCTAACCGCTAATGACCTCGGGGCCGTGAGTCATCACGGCCCCTCGCTGCTGCCTTTCTTCCCTAAAGAATTTCTTCTCTAATAGTATTTTTTCCTTGAAATCGCTTCTTCCCTGAAATCGCTTCTTTCCTGAAAGATCTGCGTCTTTCGCCCGTCTTGCTTTTGAACCAGCCCACGACGATCGGAATCCTAATAGCGCGGCCGACCTTGATAACGCCCGCCACCGGAAGGTCGATCCTGGGCCTGGTTGACCTTGATGGCACGCCCTTTCAAGGGCGTTTCGTTCAGGGCCTTGATCGCCTGATCCGCCTCCGAATTACTGGGCATTTCCACAAAGCCAAAACCTTTCGACTGCCCGGTGAATCGATCCATAATTACATTCACACTGGAGACTTCGCCGAAGCTGCTGAACAATTCCCGCAGCTCGTCCTCTGCAACAGTGTAAGGCAGGTTCCCAACATATAATTTCATTGAATGCATCTCGTCCTAAGCGCACCGTGAGAGAAAAAAGTGCCGAGCCAGCGGTGCGCCTCACCCGACGACATCCAGTCATCCAGACTGTGCTCCAAAGCCATGGGTGGCCGGCCGCTAAATTCCCTCGCACCGGTAACCCACTAGACGCCCAGAAGGCCGAGACTGGTGTTTTTGACACGAGAAAAACGCGGAAAACAGGCTAACGACAACCTGTTTTCCCTAATCTACTCTTCTGGGAGTGATTTCTATGATGGAGTCGGGATGGAATTTAATCCAGCCAGGCCAGCTTCTCCCGCAGCTTGACCACCTCACCGATAATAATCAGTGTCGGCGCTTGGATTTCCTCCCGTTGCAGAGCGGATGGCATCTCCTGCAGGGTGCTGGTCAGCACCTTCTGGAAGCGGGTTGTGCCACGGGAAACCAGGGCAACCGGCATATCCGGCCGCATCCCATGGGCGATCAATTGGCGACAGATCTCCGGAAGCCCTTGCAGCCCCATGTAGAAGACCAGGGTCTGATGCTCCTGAACAAACTCCTGCCAGGGCAGTGCAATACTGTTGTCTTTCAGGTGACCAGTGATAAAGCGGACCGATTGGGAATAATCCCGATGGGTGAGCGGAATGCCCGCATAAGCCGCACAGCCATTGGCGGCGCTGATGCCGGGCACCACCTGAAAAGGAATGCCCGCTTCTGACAGGCGTTCGATTTCCTCGCCGCCGCGACCGAAGATAAAAGGATCTCCCCCCTTAAGGCGCAGTACCCGTTTCCCCTGTTTCGCCAGGCTGACCAACAGCTGGTTGATATCCTCTTGGGGCAAGGTATGGCGGGAGCGCTCCTTGCCCACATTGATCCGCTCGGCGTCACGGCGCACCAAGTCCAGAATCTCCGGCGCCACCAGTCGGTCATACAACACGACATCGGCCTGGCGCATCAATCGCAAGGCCTTGAATGTCAATAGATCCGGATCACCGGGGCCAGCGCCCACCAAATACACTTCACCCAGTTGAGTGAAATGCTCGGATTCCGCCAACACCGCTTCAATTTCCTGACGGGCCTTGTCTTCCCGGCCGCCCAAGACCAGATCGGCAATCTTGCCTTCCAGAACGGATTCCCAAAAGCGACGCCGCTGGTTCTGATGGGGTAGCTGTTCCCGAACCCGCTCCCGAAATTCCGCGGCAACGGATGCCAAGCGACCGTAGGCGTGGGGAATCAGGGATTCCAGGCGACTTCTGAGCAGTCGGGTCAGTACCGGAATCTGGGCACCACTGGAAACGGAGACAATGATCGGTGAGCGATCAATGATGGATGGAAAAATAAAGGTGCTGAGATCGGGCTGCTCCACGACATTCACGGGCAGATGGCGCTTGCGGGCCGCCTCGGACACCCGGCGGTTCAGCACCGGGTCATCACTGGCCGCAACCACCAGCTCCACGTCGTCTAATAAGTCCTCATGGAAAGGTTCGTCCACCAGGCGCACCGCCCTATCCAAGGACAGCTCCCGCAAACTGTCACAGGGCTTGAGCGTATTGAGCAACAGCTCGGCGCCGGCCCGGCGCAGTAAGTCAGCCTTGCGTGTGGCGATATCCTGGTCACCGACCACCAGGCAACGACGCCCCTTCAAATCGAAGTGTAGCGGCAAAAATTCCACGCAAGGCTCCTTATCTGTACGTCTTACAATCTCAGATCAATAGCGCTATCAACCTACCACCGGCACAATAGGCTATGGGGATTACCTAGCCGATGAACTCAGTGCCGCCCATATAGGGCACCAGCGCTTCCGGAACCCGAATACGGCCGTCGGCCTGCTGATAGTTTTCCAGGATTGCCACCAGGGTACGCCCCACCGCCAAGCCTGATCCGTTCAGGGTGTGCAACAATTCGGGTTTACCCGTCTCCGGGTTACGCCAACGTCCTTGCATACGCCGTGCCTGAAAATCACGAACATTACTGCAGGAGGAAATTTCCCGATACTTTTGCTGGCCGGGCAGCCAAACCTCAATGTCGTAGGTCTTCGCCGCGGAGAAGCCCATGTCCCCACCACAGAGCACAATCACCCGATAGGGCAGCTTCAGTTTTTGCAGGATCTTTTCAGCGTGGGAAGTCAGTGCCTCCAGCGCCTCTTCGGAGTCTTGCGGGCGCACCAGATGCACCAGCTCCACCTTGTCGAACTGATGCTGGCGGATCATGCCACGTACATCCCGCCCGTAACTACCCGCCTCGCTGCGGAAGCAGGGAGAGTGACAGGCATAGCGAGCCGGTAGTTCCGCAGCATCCAGAATACGGTCGCGGGCGATGTTGGTGACCGGCACTTCCGCCGTGGGAATCAGGTAATAATCCCTTTCTCCGGGCACTTTAAACAAATCTGCCTCAAATTTGGGCAACTGGCCGGTGCCGTACAGGCTGTCCTGGTTAACCAGGTAAGGCACATAAATTTCCTGATAACCATGCTCCAGGGTATGGGTGTCGAGCATTAACTGAACCAGCGCCCGATGCATGCGCGCCAACTGCCCTTTCATGATGGCAAAACGGGAGCCGGAGATCTTGGCGGCCGTTTCGAAATCCAACAGCCCCAGGCCCTCACCCAAATCCACGTGATCCTTGGGCTCGAAGTCCAGCCTGGTCGGCTCGCCCCAAACCCGGATCTCCACGTTGTCGTCTTCGCTGGCCCCTTCCGGCACGGAATCGTCGGGCAGGTTCGGAATTTCGGATAGAAACTGCTGGAACTCATCCTGCAGCTCTTTCAGTTGTTGCTCGGCGTCGGACTTCTGCTGCTTGAGGGCATTCAGCTCCGCCATCACCGGAGCGATGTCTTCACCGGCCGCTTTCAGTTTACCGATATCCTTGGAGCGCCGATTCTGCTCGCCCTGCAATTCCTCCGCCTTGACTTGAAGCGCCTTGCGCCGCTCTTCCAGGCGATAGAAACGCTCCAGGTCGAAATCGAAGTGCTTTTTCTTGAGTTTTTCTGCAACCTCTTCGGGATTGCTGCGAATCAGTCTCGGGTCTAGCATCGGTGAACCTTATTTATCCGGTATGTTCATGTGCCTTGCAAGGCGTGATCGGTCGGCGCCGCACCGACTCGTTAACAACGCTCCGTCGGTGCGCAGGGCAAGCTAAAACAGGCGCGTTACCCAAACCCCGAACGCCACTGCGAAAACGCATAGTATAACGCTTGCGAGCATATACAGCACCGCTGTAAAGAGCTCGCCCCGCAGTAAAAATTGATAGGTTTCCAGGGAAAAAGCAGAAAAGGTGGTAAATCCACCTAAAAAACCAACCATCACCAGCAATTTGAGCGACTGCACATCCATACGACCCGCCCAAAGGGCCAGTGCCACCCCCATCGCCAAGGAACCCAGGCTATTCACCACCAGGGTGGCCCATGGAAAAGTCTGGCTTGAGGACGCCAACAGTAAGGACATCCCATAGCGACAAATCGCACCCAAGGCGCCGCCAATACCTACCAGAAGCAGATTCACTGAACCTCCCCTCTTGTTCAGATCGCCTGGCACCTAAGCCCCTGGCTGGAACCCACGAGCCTGGTCATTTTTGTGGACAATGATTCAAACCATTCGCCGGGAACAGTCGAGATCCGGTTGGCGTTATTGCCGGTAACGTTTCCGCGAACTGGCGGCATCCAGACTTTTGAGATAATCGAGCTTTTCCGAGATCCGCTTTTCCAGGCCCCGCTCGGTCGGCTGATAATAACGGGTGCCTTCCATTTCCGGCGGGAAATAACACTCTCCGGCCGCATAGGCATGCGCTTCGTCATGGGCATAGCGGTACTCGGCACCGTGTCCCAATTCCTTCATCAGTTTGGTGGGCGCATTGCGGATATGCACCGGAACCTCATAATCGGGCTTGGCACGGGCATCGGCACGGGCCGCCTTATAGGCGGTATAGACGGCGTTACTCTTGGCGGCCACGGCGATATAGACGATCGCCTGGGCAATGGCCAACTCCCCCTCCGGACTGCCCAGACGTTCCTGCACATCCCAGGCATTCAGGGCCACCTGCAAGGCACGGGGGTCGGCATTGGCGACTTCCTCGGTGGCCATGCGCACCACTCTTCGCGCGATATAGAGCGGATCACAGCCCGCTTCCAGCATCCGGGCATACCAATACAGTGCCGCATCCGGGTCGGAGCCACGCACTGATTTGTGCAGGGCGGAGATCTGGTCATAGAACAGATCCCCACCTTTATCGAATCGTTTCAGGGAGGTTTGCAGGGTTTCACTCAGTACCTGAGCATCAACCACTTTGCCCTGTTCACTCTGGGGAGCCAGATCAACAGCAATTTCCAGATAGTTCAGGGCCAGCCGCCCGTCACCATCCGCCGCGCGGGCAATAATCGACAAATGCTCTCCCGTAATGTTGATCTGTTGATCGCCAAGCCCCCGTGAATCCTGCAAGGCCCGATTCAACAAAGTGAGCAGTTCGGCTTCCGCCAGGGGCTTCAGGACATAAACCCGGGCGCGGGAGAGCAAGGCGTTATTCAGCTCAAAGGACGGGTTTTCGGTAGTGGCGCCCACAAAAATAAAGTCCCCCTCCTCCACATAAGGTAAGAAGGCGTCTTGCTGGGACTTGTTAAAGCGGTGAACTTCGTCGACAAAGAGAATGGTTTGCTGGCCGTGCAGTTCCCGGCGGTTCTTGGCTTTTTCAGCCGCCACCCGGATTTCCTTGACGCCGGCCTGTACTGCGGAAATGGTCTCGAAATGAGCCTGGGCGGTATCCGCCAACAACCGGGCAAAGCTGGTTTTGCCCACCCCCGGTGGCCCCCACAGAATCATGGAGTGCAAATTGCCGGACTCGACGCAGATCCGTAACGGTTTGCCCGCGCCTAACAGGTGGCTTTGTCCCACGTATTCATCAAGATGGCGGGGCCGGACCCGGGCGGCCAAGGGAGCCTTGACCTCGGTGTCGATAAAAAGATCTGCCATGGTCTGTGCCGTTCCTATTGCTCGCGGAACACATCCACGCCTTCAGGCACCTGGAAACGAAAGGTGGAATCAGGAATCTCGGGATTCACCTCAATCTTGGAGAAGCTGATCACCGTACGCTGGCCCAGGGAGTCCATCAGCCGCATTTCAGTCAGCACCCCCTGGTCGAAGGTCATTCTCAACTGGTCAAACAGCGACTCATTGCCCTTGGGCACCAGCACAAACTGATCCGTTGTTTCAGCAGTTTGCTGGTGGGAGATCTCATAGGCTTGCTGAAGGTTTTGCACATCGCCACTTAACAGCAACGCGGGCGTATTCTGGATATCATCACCTAGTTGCTTGACCGTCACCTGTTCCAAGTCCGGGTCAAAAATCCAGATTTCCTTGCCGTCCGCCACAATTTGCTGGGCCAGGGGCGGCTGGGTTTCCCAGAAAAACAGGTTGGGCCGTTTGGCCTGGATATAGCCGGCGGTTTCCTGGATCCGGGCGCCCCGCTGATCCGTAACATACTGGATAAACAGCGCCTGATAGGTCTGCATGTTACCCAGCATGGTTGCCAGCTTTTCCACCGCTGGCTGGGCAGTCGCCACCAGGGGAAGCATTGATAACACAAAAGCGGTCAGAATCTTACGCATAACTAGTCTCTGGGGGATGCAGCAGCCAACACTTCCCGCGCACCATTGTGACTAGGCGGACTGACAACACCGGCTGCTTCCATGGCTTCTACGAGGTTAGCTGCCCGATTGTAGCCGATCTTGAAGCGGCGTTGCACTGCGGAGATGGAGGCCTTTCGGCTTTCCGTAACAAAGGCGACCGCCTGATCATAAAGCGCATCAGCTTCGGCATCGGAGGCATCACCTCCGCCGCCACTGAAACCGCCCTCGCCGTCCGAGCCGCCTTCCAGAATATCCTCAATGTAGTCGGGCTCGCCCCGCTCCTTCCAGGCATCCACTACCCGGTGTACCTCGGCATCATCAACAAAGGCCCCATGCACCCGGTGCGGCACACTGGTGCCGGGCGGCATGTAAAGCATATCGCCATGGCCCAGCAGCTGCTCGGCACCACCCTGGTCCAGGATGGTGCGGGAGTCAATTTTGGAAGAAACCTGGAACGCGATCCGGGTCGGGATGTTGGCTTTAATCAATCCGGTAATCACATCCACCGAGGGACGCTGGGTGGCCAGAATCAAATGGATGCCCGCGGCACGGGCTTTCTGGGCAATCCGCGCAATCAACTCTTCCACCTTTTTGCCGACAATCATCATCATGTCGGCAAACTCGTCGATGACCACCACGATATAAGGCAGGGTATCCAGCTCGGGATGCTCTTGCTCAAAGCTGTCCTGGGGCTTCCAGAATGGGTCCTTAATCGGTTCGCCCGCATCCCGCGCCTCACGGATCTTGCGGTTGTAGCCGATAATATTCCGCACTCCCATGGAGGCCATCAGACGATAGCGCCGCTCCATCTCCCCCACACACCAGCGCAACGCGTTGGCGGCTTCCTTCATGTCCGTCACCACCGGGGCCAGCAGATGGGGAATACCGTCATAAATCGACAGCTCCAACATTTTGGGGTCGATCATGATCAGGCGGACTTCTTTCGGCGTTGCCTTGAACAACAAGCTCAACAGCATGGCGTTGACCCCGACCGACTTACCGGACCCGGTGGTACCCGCCACCAGCAGGTGGGGCATCTTGGCCAGGTTCACCACCATGGGGTTGCCGGCAATGTCATTCCCCAACGCCAACGACATGGGGGTGGTGGAATCGGCGTAGTCCTGGGAGCTGAGCACCTCTTTCAGGCGCACGATCTGGCGGTGTTCGTTGGGAATTTCGATGCCCACCACCGACTTGCCGGGAATCACCTCCACTACCCGCACACTGACCACCGCCAGGGAACGGGCGAGATCTTTCGCCAGGTTGCTGATACGGCTGACTTTAACCCCTGGCGCCGGGCGAATCTCAAAGCGGGTGATCACCGGGCCCGGGTTGACCTCGACCACTTCAACAGCAACGCCGAAGTCCTGAAGCTTGATCTCCAGCAGGCGGGACATTTCCTCCAGGGCTTCCTTGGAGTAACCGGGGCGCTTGTTTTCATCCGGTGCATCCAGCAGTGAAAGCGGCGGCAAGGGGCTGTCCGAGCTATCAAACAAAGAAGGCTGGCTTTCGGTGGCCACCCGTTTGCTCACCGAAGGCTTGGGAGCAAAGGGCAAAATCTTGATCTTTTTCGAGGCCGCCGCCTCTTCGACCGCGGAGTCTTCTTCCTCAATCCGTGGCTCTGCCTTGAGCTTGGGCTCCTTGCGCTTTTTCTCCGGCTTCGGCGCGGGTTCCCCATCAGGGTCTTTCGGCGCTCTGGACAGCAGACGCTTCATCAGCCCCGGCTTGTCTTCGGAAGGCTCCACCACCCGTTCCACCACAGGCGGCTTTTCTTGGACGCGGGCAGTGCTCTTGGCTCGAGCAACCCCCTCCTCTTCAGGCTTACGGCGGGCCAGTTCGGCGAGTTTTCGAGCCAGTCGCATCGTCCAGGCACCGACCAGATCCATCACCCGGAACCAGGACAGGCCAGTCATCACCGTCACGCCAAACAGGAACGCGGAGACCCAGATCAGGGTACTGCCCCGGAGGTTAAAGGCATGCATGGAGCGGTCCGCCAGCTCCCGCCCCAGGACTCCGCCGGAATCCGCCCCCAGGCCCGCCACCGAGTAGAGCGCCAGCAAAGCGGTGGCACTGGTCACCGTTAAAATAAAACCGAAGATCCGCAACAGCGTCAGCGGCCAGTTGAACTGCAGCTGCTCATGACGATGACGGAACATCGTCCAGGCGCGATGGGCAAACAAAAGCGGAATGAGATAGGACACATAGCCGAGGAAATACCGCAGCACATCGGCAAACCAGGCACCGGCACGGCCCCCATAGTTGCTGACCTGGTTGGTGTGGCCCGTGCTCGTCCAGGCCGGGTCGGTGGGAGTATAGGAGGCCAGGGCCATCATCAGGAAAATGCTGATCGCCACCAGGAGAATCAAGGCCCCCTCTCTCAGCCCCTGAGCCAGATAATCCTGAAAGCTCTTGGGGTTATTAATCACTTGCTGTTTTGACATGAGTACCGTCGATTGCTACCTATCAAGAGGCCTTCCTGCAGGAGCCTGAACGGTTTCGGTCAGACTCCTCGGAAATCAGGCGCTAGTACCTGGGACGCTGCGTTCAAAGCGGTAAATTCCGTGCAATGGCTAGCTTAACGGAAACACACAGAACCAAAACGATAGAACAAAATATTTACAGCGTGGCCGACTGCTATTTTCAGAGACAGCTGTAACTATAGCCTATAACTTAATGATTCTGTGTGTCTTGTTGAGAAAATGTGCAACAAGGCCGATTTTAACCGGCCTGTACCGCGGCAAAGCCACGGGCCAGATCTTCCTGAAGATCCGCCAGTGACTCCAGGCCCACCGAAATCCTTAACAGGTTCTCCGTAATCCCCGCCTGCGCCTTGGCCTCCGGGGAGATCCTGCCATGAGTCGTGGTCGCCGGATGGGTAATGGTGGTTTTCACATCGCCCAGATTGGCGGTGATGGAAATCATACGAGTGCCGTTGATAAAGCGCCAGGCTTCTTCCCTGCCCCCTTTGATGCGGAACGACACAATGCCACCAAAACCTTTTTGCTGCTGTTTGGCCAACTCGTGCTGGGGATGGGACGGCAGACCGCCGTAAAAAACCTGTTCCACCAGCGGGTGGGCTTCCAGCCACTCGGCAATGCGCTGGGCATTCTCGCAATGGGCCCGCATCCGGATGCCCAGCACCTCAAGGCCTTTCAGGAATACCCAGGCGTTGAACGGGCTCATGGTCGGGCCACCGGAACGGAGAAACCCGTATATCTCTTCCATCAGATGGTTCGGGCCAACAACCACCCCACCCACGCAGCGCCCCTGCCCGTCCAGGTATTTGGTCGCGGAGTGCACCACAATGTCGGCCCCCAACTCCAACGGACGTTGCAGCACCGGTGTACAGAAGCAGTTATCCACCACCAGCAGGATGTCGCGGCTCTTGGCCAGGGCTGAGAGCTTGCGGAGATCGGCCACCTCCCCCAATGGGTTGGAGGGGGTTTCCAAAAACAGCATGCGGGTGTTTGGCTGCAGGGCCGCTTCCCATTGCTGGAGATCCGACAGATCCACAAAGGTGCAGTCGACACCGAACTTTTTCAGGTACTTTTCAAAAATCACGACCGTGGTGCCGAACACACCCCGGGAGCACACCACGTGATCGCCGGCTTTTAGCAGCGCGATCATGGTACTGACGATGGCGGACATTCCCGAAGCCAGCGCCACCGCCCGCTCCCCACCTTCCATTGCGGCGATTCGCTGTTCAAACATCCGCACGGTGGGGTTGCTGAAACGGGAGTAGACATTACCCGGAGAGGTACCGGCAAAACGCTCCGCGGCCTCTTCCGCTGAATTGAACACGAAGCTGGAGGTCAGAAACAGCGCCTCACTATGCTCCAGTTCGTGAGTACGCTCATGGCCCGCTCGGATCGCCAGGGTCTCAATATCCAGATCCAGCGCCGGGGTTACGGGTACTTCACGGTGACGGGTTTCTCTTTTGCTCATGGTCTTTCCGGACGCCTTCATTTCAAGCTGTGGATGGAATCATTGAACGCTGTACAGGAAATCCATCAACTGCAGTGTTCGAACCGCCCGCGTGGCCATGCTCCAGCATGACATACTGCTCCCACGGGGGCGGATAACCTTTAGAGGAATGGCCTGCAGGCCATTCCTCTGTTAATAACGGAAACTCACTTCTAGTGATTGTTGTGCAGGTCAATGATGGACGTTGGCTTGGGAGCTTCCGCCTGGCCAGCATTGCCGGACTCGCCACGCAGCCTCTCCAGACGGTCCAGATATTCCTGATCAATATCGCCAGTCACGTAGTGGCCATCAAAGACGGAGCAGTCAAAGCGCTCGATGCTGGGATTGCCTTCCCGGGCGCAGGCCACCAGATCTTCAAGATCCTGATACACCAGCCAATCCGCGCCGATCAGTTCCTGCACTTCTTCCACCGTCCGTCCTGTGGCAATCAGGTCACTGGCGGCGGGCATATCGATCCCATACACGTTCGGGTAGCGGACCTCGGGGGCAGCAGAGGCAAAGTAAACCTTGCGGGCACCAGCATCACGGGCCATCTGCACAATCTCACGACAGGTGGTGCCGCGCACGATAGAGTCATCCACCAGCATGACATTTTTGCCGCGAAACTCCAGCTCAATGGGGTTGAGCTTCTGGCGGACAGACTTCTTCCGTTGATTTTGCCCCGGCATAATAAAGGTACGCCCGATATAACGGTTCTTCATGAAGCCTTCGCGGAACTTCACGCCCAGTTTGGAGGCCAATTGCATCGCTGAAGTACGGGAGGTGTCCGGGATCGGCATGACCACATCAATGTCGTGCTCCGGGCGCAGGCGCATGATTTTATCCGCCAGCTTTTCACCCATTTTCAGACGCGCCTTGTACACCGAAATGCCATCCATAATGGAGTCCGGGCGGGCAAAATAGACATGCTCGAAAATACAGGGGTGCAACTGCGGGTTCTCCGCGCACTGCTGGGTATAGAGCGTGCCATTACTTTCAATATAAACAGCCTCGCCGGGGGCCACATCCCGCACGATGGTAAAGCCCAGGGAACTCAGCGCCACGCTCTCGGAGGCCAGCATATATTCAGTGCCGTTTTCCGTTTCACGCTTGCCGTACACCAGCGGACGAATCCCATTGGGGTCACGGAAGCCGACAATGCCATAGCCGGTAATCATCGCCAGGGTGGCGTAGGCCCCCCGCACTCTCTTGTGTAGCGAGCTGACCGCGGAAAACACATCATCGGCGGTGGGACGCAATTTGCCCAGCTTTTGCAGCTCGTGGGCAAAAACGTTCAACAGCACCTCGGAATCGGAGGAGGTGTTCATATGACGGAGATCGGTCCGAAACAGCTCTTCCCGCAATTCGGCTGAATTGGTCAGGTTACCGTTATGGGCCAGCGTGATCCCGTAGGGAGAGTTCACATAGAAGGGCTGGGCTTCCGCCGAGCTGGAGCTGCCAGCGGTGGGATAACGAACATGGCCGATCCCCACATTACCCACCAGTCTCAACATGTGACGGGTATGGAAGACATCCCGCACCAGGCCGTTATCCTTGCGCAGAAAAAACTGGTTGTTCTGGAAGGTTACGATTCCGGCAGCATCCTGCCCCCGATGCTGCAGCACCGTGAGAGCATCATACAACTCCTGGTTGACGTTGGACTTTCCAACAATACCAACAATACCGCACATGCGAGATACCTCACTTGGTGAATTCGGGTGGTACGAGCGCCCTGGATGGCTCAGGCTTATAACAGGGCGGCAATGCTATCTCCAAAGACTGATCGGGACCAGTTTTCTATCAGGGAAAACTGGCTGATCAACAACGACTGATTCCACCAGTCGTCCTGAGTGACGGGCGTCATTCGCAGCAAGGCAATTGCAACAACCACCAGCACGACGCCCCGGGCGAGCCCGAAAAACATACCGAGCACCCGATCCGTCCCGGTCAAACCGGTCATTTTGACCAAAGCACCCACCAAATGGGCCAGAATGCCGCCAACGACCAGAGTGGCTACGAACAGAATCAGAAAAGCAGCGATAAAACGAACCGACGGCACGCTGATGGTATCCGCCAGAAGAGTTTGCATATTCGGATGAAACATGCGGGCCACAATAAATGCCGCAATCCAGCTTACCAGGGACAAGGCTTCACGAACGAAGCCCCGCATCAGGCTGATCATGCTGGATATGAAAACTATCGCCAGGATTACCCAATCAACCCAAAGGAAACTCTGCATTGGCCCGCCAGCCCAGGAAATCAAAAACGAGGACGAATTCTAACAAAGAAGCGCCACCTGGAAAATGCTGATTCACCCCTATCTTCAAGGCTTATAGCGCACCACCAGCGACTTCATCCCCAACAGCTTCTCCACCTTCTGCTTCAGCTCCTGGGCTTCGTCATTACTGGGCACCGGGCCTGCAAACACGCGCACCAAGGTGCCTTCATCCGTGCGGATTTCCTGGGTATAACCTTTCAAACCCTGATTAACCACCGTATCCCGCAGACGGTAGGCATTCTCATGATTCTTGAAGGTGCCGATCTGAACCGTCCAGGCATCCTCCAAAACCGCGGGCTTGCTCACCGGCGCCGCAACGGCAGGTGCCTTGGCGGAAGCAGACCGCTCGGGCGCCACCGTCGGCTTGGCGGCCACCGGCTTTTCCACCGGAGCCGGCGCCGGGGCTGGAGTAGAAGGCTGAGCCGGAGTCGGCTTCGAAGCCGGCTCCACGCTGTCCTTGCCTTCATCGAGTTCCATCAGGACAAAACTGGGGGCGGTTTCCTGGGCCTGGGGCGAGCCTTCAGGCGCCACTTCAGACAACAGCTGTAAAGGTTTGGGCTCTTCAAGATGAACACTGGGCAAGGCCGGTTTTGCAGGGATGGGCAAAACCTTGCTGGTTCTTTCCTGATGGGGCTCATCGAACAGCATCGGGATAAAAATCACCGCCAGCGAAATCAAGACCAGCGCCCCAATGACACGTTGCTTCAATCCGTCCACAACCTGAAATCCCTCTTTGAATTTAACGAGACCCTTGCGCGAGCAAGGAGGGTTCATCCTGCACCAATTGCAGAACGGCAGCTACAGTAAAAAAAGATCCGAAGACCAGGACATGCTCCCCGGCTTGAACATCCTCGAGGGCCTGCCGGAAAGCCTCGGAAACCGTTGACGCCCAGTGGACTTGAGTCACTCCCGCTTTAGCGAAGGACTCTGCCAGCAGTTTTTGCGTGGCTGCCCGCTCGCAATCCAGCGGCGCACTATACCACTCTAAAACCGCCCCGCTCAGCTCCGACAACACCTGCACAATGTCCTTATCCACCAAGCCGGAATAGACCGCCCGCCAGCGGCCCCCTACCTGACGGATTCGGTCGGCAAGATAGCGAGCGGCCTGGGGGTTGTGGCCCACATCAAGGAGCACATGGGGCTGCCTGGCCACCTCGTAAAAGCGTCCGGGTACGGAGATATCCTTCAGAATCCCGCCCAGCGTGGCTTCGTCAGGCAGCACCTCCAGGAGCGCCAATGCCTGCAGCGCGGCCGCGACGTTATCCCGCGGAATACTCAAGCCCGGCAGTCCGTTCCGTCGCAGCGACTGGTGGTCAGACCCCGCCTGACCGATCCAGTTCCATTGGCCCGGCACATGGGCCGGCTGCGTGACGTCGGCTTCTTCAATGGAGAAGTCGTGATTGCGCCAATAGCCCGAGCAGCCCAACAGTTCGACCTGCTCTTTTAACGAGTTCGGGGGCAGTTGGTCACCACACACAAAGGGAATCCCCGGGCGTAAAATGCCGGCTTTTTCACGACCGATCACTTCCCGGTCATTTCCCAGCCAATCCACATGGTCGATATCCACGGTGGTAATGATGGCAAGATCCGGGTCGATCACATTCACCGCATCAAGACGCCCCCCGAGCCCCACTTCCAAAATGGTGAAATCGACCCCGGCCCGGGCAAAACAGACAATCGCCGCCAAGGTGCCGAACTCAAAGTAGGTCAAAGGGGTGTTGCCCCGGGCTGTTTCCACCTGGGCAAAGCCTTCGCACAACGCCTGATCATCCAGATCGGTGCCGTCCAGGCGGACCCGCTCGTTGTAACGAAGCAAATGGGGGGAGGTATAAGTGCCCACGCGAAACCCTTGGGCTCGCAGCACCCGGTCCAGCACCGCCACGGTACTACCCTTGCCATTGGTGCCGGCGACCGTAATGACCCGTCCGAGACGGGCGCGATCCACGCCCAGGCGCTCCAGCACCAGACGCACCCGGTCCAGCCCCATATCAATGACTTGACCGTGTTGGTGGCTGATGTGGTCAAGCCAGCCTTCCAGGGAACTTGGCATCATTCTTTTTCAGGATCGTCTGAGGAGGGTTCAGAAGGACGCAGGGTTTCGACCGGGGCCGGCAAATGCATCAACTTCGCCAGGATACCGGCAATTCGGGAACGCATTTCCTGACGGGGAACGATCATGTCGATCACTCCATGCTCCAACAGAAATTCACTGCGCTGGAACCCTTCGGGTAACTTTTCCCGCACGGTCTGCTCAATCACCCGGGGGCCGGCAAAACCGATCAGGGCGTTCGGCTCCGCGATATTCAAATCGCCCAGCATCGCCAGACTGGCGGAAACACCCCCAAACACCGGGTCCGTCAGGACCGACAGATAGGGCAAGCCTTCACGCCTCATCCGCTCAAGGGCAGCGGCGGTTTTGGCCATTTGCATCAGGGAAAACAGCGCTTCCTGCATCCGGGCGCCGCCACTGGCGGAAAAACACACCAGCGGCAAGCCTTCTTCCAGGCAGAGGTTCACGGCGCGAACGAATTTCTCGCCCACCACCGCCCCCATGGAGCCGCCCAGAAAGTTAAACTCAAATACAGCCACTACCAGGGGCACACCCTGTACCGAGCCCTTAAAGGTGATCAGGGCGTCTTTTTCGCCGGTGCTCTTCTGGTTGCTGGCCAGCCGGTCCTTGTAGCGTTTGCTGTCCTTGAACTTTAGCTTATCTTCCGGCTCCAGATCCGGTGACAATTCCACCCGGTTTTCGGCATCCAGAAACAGATCAATACGCCGACGGGCACTCACCCGAAGGTGATGGTCGCACTTCAGGCAAACGTCCAGATTCTTCTCAAGCTCCGGACGATACAGTGCCGCATTACACTTCGGACACTTTTTCCAGACGCCTTCCGGCACACCGCTGCGCTGCTTGTTATCCGAGCGCTTCATGCCCGGCATGATTTTCTCAAGCCAGCTACTCATCTCGTACTCCACCCACTGTCGTCAGCCCCAGCCGCGCACGCGACAAGTTCATGATGGTCAGGCCTGGTCCCTCGCCGGCCTGGCCAATCACCATTCAATCAGTTCCTAAAACCGGTCAGGCCCGCTCACCGTCAATAGCCGCCCGCATGGAAGCCAATAAGCCCGCCACGGCTTCCTGCATTTTGGGCAGGTTGTCCTGATGCTGCTCAATTAGCTTCACCAGTGCCGAGCCGACAATCACCGCATCCGCCACCGAGGCTACCGCCGCCGCGGTCTGGGCGTCACGGATACCGAATCCGACCCCAATCGGCAAACTGCCGTGCTGGCGAATTTCGGTTAACTTTTCAGCGACTTCATCCGTATTCAGCTGATTGGAGCCGGTCACCCCTTTGAGCGATACGTAATAGACAAAGCCGGTGCTGTGCTCACAGATCGCCCGGATCCGCTCTGCGGTGGTGGTCGGCGCAAGCAGGAAAATGGTATCCAGCTCAGCCTGACGCAACACCGGCACCAGGGAGTCCGCCTCTTCCGGTGGCAAATCAACGGTGAGCACGCCATCCACCCCGGCCTCACGGGCACGGGTGGCAAACTGCTCGGCCCCCATCGCCTCGATGGGGTTCAAATAGCCCATCAAAACCACGGGAGTTGTGGTATCCGTTTTGCGGAACTCCACCACCATTTCCAGCACATTGGTCAAGGATACCTGATGGGCCAAGGCCCGTTCGCAGGCCAGCTGGATCACGGGGCCATCCGCCATCGGGTCGGAAAACGGCACCCCCAGCTCAACAATATCCGCACCCGCTGCCACCAGCTTGTGCATCAGTGGAACCGTGGCCTGGGGGTGAGGATCACCCGCTGTGATGTAAGGAATCAGCGCTTTACGGCCCTGCTGCTGCAAGCGCTCGAAACAGGATTTTATACGACTCATGGGTTACCCCTTCTCATTCTGACCGAAGCGACTTACAGCGAAATACCGTCAATGGCGGCAATGGTATGAATATCCTTATCACCCCGGCCGGAGACGTTGATAATCAGGATCTGGTCTTTATCCATCTCTTTAGCCAGTTTCAGGCCATGGGCAATCGCATGGCTGGATTCCAAAGCCGGCATGATCCCTTCAACTCGAGTCAGGCGCCGGAACGCATCCAGCGCTTCCTCGTCGGTGATGGTCACGTAGTTCGCCCGCCCGACATCTTTCAACCAGGCATGTTCCGGCCCCACTCCCGGGTAGTCCAGGCCCGCCGAAACGGAATGGGTCGGCGCAATCTGGCCGTGTTCATCTTCCATCAGGTAGGTCCGGTTACCATGTAAAACACCGGGTCGACCCGCGTTCAACGGAGCGGCATGCTTGCCCGTGGCCAACCCGAGTCCGCCGGCTTCAACGCCATACAGCTTGACGGATTCGTCCGCCAGGAACGGGTAAAACAGCCCAATCGCATTGGAGCCACCGCCGACACAGGCCACCAGGGCATCCGGCAGGCGGCCGGTTTTTTCCAGACACTGACGGCGGGCCTCACGTCCGATAATGGCCTGGAAGTCACGGACCATCTTGGGATAAGGATGGGGCCCGGCGACGGTACCGATGATGTAAAAGGTACTATCCACATTGGTCACCCAGTCACGCATGGCTTCGTTCATGGCATCCTTGAGGGTTTTGGTGCCACTGCCGACCGCAATCACTTTTGCACCCAAAAGTTTCATGCGGTAGACGTTCAGGGCCTGGCGTTTAACGTCTTCCTCGCCCATGAACACACAGCACTCCAGCCCCAGACGAGCGGCGACCGTGGCGGATGCCACACCGTGCTGACCTGCGCCGGTTTCCGCGATGATGCGCGGCTTTTTCAAATGCTTGGCCAGCAATGCCTGACCGATGGTGTTATTCACCTTATGGGCGCCGGTATGGTTCAGGTCTTCCCGTTTCAGGTAGATCTGGGCGCCGCCGGTTTCCCGGGTCAGCCGTTCTGCGAAGTACAGCGGCGATGGGCGACCGACGTAATCCGCCAGATCCCGGTCAAACTCCGCCTGGAACTCGGGCTTGGCCCAAAGTTCGTTGTACTGTTTCTCAAGCTCCAGAAGAGAAGCCATCAGCGTCTCGGACACGAAACGTCCACCATAAGGGCCGAAGTGCCCACGTGTATCGGGAACGTTTTGGAGAAACTCTGCATCAAATCGAGTCGCCACGTCTAACCTCTCTTACGAATTCTAGAATTTTGGAAGGATCCTTAATGCCCTTGGACGCCTCTACCCCACCACTGACATCCACCGCATAAGGACGCACCTGACTGATCGCATCGGCCACGTTGGCCGCGTTCAGGCCGCCCGCCAAAACCAGCGGTGTCTGCAACCCTTGAGGAATCAGGTTCCAGTCAAATGCCTGACCGGTACCGCCTGGCGTGCCACTGACATAGGTATCCAGCAGAAGACCGCTCGCATCTGGATAGGCGGCCTCGATCGACGCCAGGGAAACGCCCGGCTTGACCCGAACGGCCTTGATGAAACGGCGCCCGAAGGACGTACAAAATCCGTTGTCCTCATCACCATGAAACTGAAGCAGTTCGAGGGGAACTTCTTCGCAGACCCGTCGCACGAACTCAGGGGAAGGATCGACGAAAAGTCCAACCACGGTCACAAAAGCCGGAACACTGCGTGCGATTAATTTTGCCTGTTGAATATCCACATTGCGCGGACTTGCTTCATAGAACACCAAACCAATTGCGTCCGCTCCGGCCGCAACCACTTGTTCGGCGTCGGCGACCCGGGTGATTCCGCAAATTTTGATTCGTGTGTGCTTCAAGATCGTTTTGAACCCTTGTCAGATGAACCGTCGATTATAAAGGTTTGGCCTGCCAAGCTAAAGACAGCCCGGCACAACAGACTTAAGGGATAACCCAGAGGCTTTAAAATTTAGAGCAACTCCAGAAACGCAGGCCCCAGACTGGCAGGCGGAAGACCGTAGGCGGGATCATAACTGGCATCCACAAAATATAAGCCATAAGGTGGCGCGGTCACGCCCCCCAAACGTCGATCACACTGGGCCAGCAACTCCGCCACCCACTCCACGGGACGCTTGCCGCAACCCACCGCCATCAAGGTGCCGGCAATATTGCGCACCATATGATGCAGGAAGGCATTGGCCTGAATATCAATCAGCACCAGTCGCCCCTTGCGCCGCACCTCCACAAAATGGACATTGCGAAAAGGCGTTTTGGACTGACAGCCGGCGGCGCGAAACGACGAGAAATCATGCTCGCCAATCAGGTGCTGCGCGGCCTCATGCATCAGCTCCGCATCCAGGGGACGATAATTCCAGGTCATCTGCTCCCGAAACAGGGCCGGCGGAATCGGACTGTTGTAGATCACATAACGATAACGCCGCGCAAACGCGCTGTAACGGGCATGAAAGGTATCAGGCACCTGACGGACGGCATGCACCACGACACTGTCTTTCAGGAAGGTGTTGGCACCCATGACCCACCCCCGCGTGGAGCGGATGGCCCGGGTATCAAAATGAACCACCTGATGGGTCGCATGGACACCCGTATCGGTTCGCCCGGCACAGACCAGGCTGATTGGCTCATCGGCCACCCGCGACAAAGCCGTTTCCAGAGTCTGCTGCACGCTGCGCACCCCGTCGGCCTGGGTCTGAAAACCATGGAAACGAGCACCGTTATACTCGACAACCAGCGCGACACGCCCATCGCCAATGCGGTCTTCCGTGGATAAAAAGTGTGGAGAGTTCATGTAAAACGACACCTGCCCTCACAAAGGAGGGCAGGATTATTACGGAATGGAGGGATTAATCAAGGGTTTTCAGAAGGGCTGCGGCTTCTTGTTGCTGCTGCTCGTTACCTTCCTTGGTCACTTCTTCCAGAATATCCCGAGCACCTTCCAGATCACCCATGTCGATGTAGGCACGAGCCAGATCCAGCTTGGTCGCCGCCTCGTCGGTGCCAGCCAGGAAGTCAAAGTCTTCCTCGTCCAGCTCGCCCTCTACCGGGATCACCACTGCCTGGTCATCTTCCTGCTCCAGGCTCTCTGGCGTGCTTTCCAGCCCTTCCAGGAGTTCATCGCTGATTGCCAGGTCATCGCCCAGCTCGGCCTCAACCTCGTCCAGGGACTCCGCCAGCTCCTCGGAGAGACTTTCGGCTCCGGCATCCAACAGTTCAGCAACCTCATCGTCGGACATATCCAGCTCAGGAGCCTCCAACTCAGCATCCAGCGCCAGACCGTCTTCGTCCGCCACTTCCGGATCTTCTTCAACCAGATCCAGCGTGAAGCTCTCTTCGGCCGACTCCTCCAGCAGAGGCGCCTCCTCAAAGTTCATCTCGCCGAATTCGGCACCAGCCTCCGCCGCTGGAGCGTCGGTCAGGGTTTCCAGACCCAGCTCTACGGGCTGCTCGGAGACTTCGGAAGTTTCCTCCAGCTCACCCAGGTCAAAGTCCATCAGCTCCAGATCGGAGGCTTCAGCGGACTCGGCCTGAACCGACTCGGCGACCGGCTCGGCCGGAGTTTCGTCGAGACTGTCCAGATCCAGTTCGCTGAGATCAAAGTCAATATCCAGCTCGTCGCTTTCAGCTTCAACCGACTCAACCTCAGCCGCCACCTCTTCCAGCGCCGCGGCCACCTCGGTTTCATCCAGGTTCAGGAAATCCTCTTCCAGGCTTTGCAGCGGATCGGATTCCTGGGCGGGCGCAACTGCCGGCTCTTCCTCGACAGCTTCGACTTCGTCAACGTCATCCGTAGCGGATACTTCTTCCACCACCGAAGCTTCTTCCACCGCCGATGCTTCCGGCGCCTGATAGGCACTGGCTCCACCGGACAGCAGCTCATTTTCCAGGTCATCCAGAGACAGCTCGGGCTCTGACTCATTCATACGGGCCCGCAACTCTTCCGCCGCGCTAATGGCTTCCCCATCGCCGGAAGCTTCCAGCACCGCAAACTGCTCTTCGAACGCCTCACCATTGCCGCCCTGGCTATACACTTCCAGGAGCTTCAAGCGAACATCATTCCGGTCAGGGTTGTTTTTCAGTTCGTCTTCCAACAATTGGGCGGCATATTCCAGACGCCCGTAGGCCATATAAGCCTCAGCTTCGGCCAGAACGTCAGCATTCTCCTCGTCCTGCGCGCCAGCCACTGCGGCCATGGCACCCAGCCCAACTCCCGCCGCCACCGCACCGGAAGCCGCACGACGATCGGACTGACCCAGATCGATGGCTTCATCGTCGTCCAGGGGAGCACCACCGGCAGTCGCCAGTTGGGCCTGGAACGCCTTTTCCTTGTTGGCGTTATGACGGGAAGCCAGCCACAGGATAATCAGCAGCAATACCACACTGCCACCGGCAATGCCTTTATAGAGCGGATCGCTCAGCACCTGCTCCAGGAAGCTTTTGGATGGCGGGGGCAACTCAGCCGGAACTGATACCGGAGTCACGTCCACCGGCGCCGGTGCTTCGACCTGGGCCACCGCGCCCTCGGCAATCTCGGCTTCCACGACGTCAGCCTCGGCTTGCATAGCGGGCTCTGTCGCGCTTTGCGCGTCCACATCGGTGACCGGCTGCTCTGTCTCGGCGGCTGCCAATTCAGAAATGGCGCTAATTAACTCTTCTTCGGTTGGCTGGGTCTCCGTGGCAGCCAGCTCAGCAGATGCGTCCAGCGCTTCCGCCTGGGGCGCCAACCCGGCCTCGTCAGACACTCCTGTCTGGGCTTGTAGCAAGGCAAGTTGGTCATCTTTCAGGGTCACCAGCTTCTGCAGGGTCTCCAGTTGGGCTTCCAGCTCCTGCAGACGATTCTGCAGCTCACGATTTTCGCGGGCGGTTTTGTCCAGCTCTTCCATTGCCAGATCAAGCTGTTGTTCGCTGCCACCACCGCTGGCCGCACTGCCGGATTTGCCACCCGTGGCCTGCCCCGGATTGGCTTCGGCGCTGCCATCGGCGGCGACAATCTTCAGCACGCCTTCAGTAGTAGCCTGCTGGGCGGGCGCCGAAGAGGCGGTACGCCCGGTCGCGTCAATCTGCCGGCCCCGCAGGGCCTGCTTCTCGGCAAAGGCGCGGTTTTGCGCGCGCACTTCAGCCACGGCCTGATCAGCACTGCGCCGGTCCACATCTTCCTGAGTTGGCATCCGCAGCACTTGCCCTGCCTTCATCAGGTTGATGTTGTTGTCGATAAACGCGGAGGGATTCAGATCCTGGATTGCCAGCATGGTCTGCTGGGTGGTTGCCCGGCCTGAGGGACGGTTTTGCTGGGCAATGTGCCACAAGGTATCCGAGCCGCTGGTCTTCAGGGTGCGCCGGTCATCGCCGTAGCTCATCGAAGCACTGTACATGGACGGGCTGGCCACCGTTTGAGGGGTCGGATCACGACGCACCACCGGTGCCGGCTGGGCAGACGCCATCGCGGGTGCAACCGCCGATGCTGGCTCCTGGGCAAACATCGGCGGGTCGATCAGCAGCGCGTATTCCCGCAGCAGGCGACCATTGGGCCACACCACCTCAACCAGGAAGTTCAAAAAGGGTTCACGAATGGGTTTCTGGCTGGAAAGCCTGATTACCGCCGTATTGGGATCTTTAAAGACAACATTGAACTTCAGATCCGAAAGAAGATGGGGACGCTCAATCCCCGCTCTTACGAAATCCTCCCGTGACGCCAGGCCCGGTAGAATTTCCGCGCTGGTAAGGTCGCGAACACTGATCAGTTCAATTTCGGCATTCAACGGCTGATTGAGTGTCGAGTTGACTTTGGCCTCACCTAGCCCCAATGCCATGGCGACACTAGAGCTGAGAGTCGACACTGCGAATAACGCTGCCGCGAACTTACGAATCATAACTTCGTTCCTTTCTTCTTCAAGACCGAAAAAGGTTGTGGTGTTGAGCTTTTAAAATACTGGCGATGGCGGATAACAGCTGAAGGCGATTTGGCCTGATCAGGCAGGTTTTCCCAGTCGGCTAGATAACGTTCATGCTCGCAAATAGCTGACTACCACTCACGCATCCGTTTGTTAATTCGACAAAATCGGATTGGTTTTACGATAAACGCTAGTAAGTATTGTTGAGGTCCTGGGATTTGACAAGCCGAAAGCGAGAAGCCGCGCAAGGTTCTGCCACCCCAAGCCCTCACAAAACCTGTTGTTATCCCCACACCCCGATAAAGAGCCTAAAAATTCACCACCCCAGAACTGAAAACCCCCGCTTAAGCGGGGGCATCTGTTAGGCGTCCGTCGAACACTTATTGCTCGAGCAGAATACGCAGCATGCGGCGCAGCGGCTCGGCCGCACCCCACAGCAGCTGGTCACCCACGGTGAAAGCGTTCAGGTACTGCGGCCCCATGTTCATCTTGCGCAGACGGCCCACGGGCACGGACAGGGTACCGGTCACCGCGGTCGGGGTCAGATCCTTGATGGTTGCTTCCCGCTCATTGGGAACCACTTTCACCCAGTCGTTGGCTTGGGCAATGATGCCTTCGATGTCAGACATCGGCACATCTTTATTCAGCTTGATGGTCAACGCCTGGCTGTGGCAACGCATGGCGCCGATCCGCACACAGGTACCATCCACGGGAATCGGGTTGCCGGAACGGCCCAGAACCTTGTTGGTCTCTGCCTGGCCTTTCCATTCTTCGCGGCTTTGGCCATTGTCCAGCTGCTTGTCGATCCAGGGGATCAAGCTGCCGGCCAGGGGCACACCGAAGTTATCCACCGGGAAGGCACTGGAGCGCATGGTTTCGGCCAGCTTGCGGTCGATATCCAGAATGGCGCTGGCAGGGTTGGCCAGCTCTTCAGCCACGGACTGGTGAGAGGCACCCATTTGTGAAATCAGCTCACGCATATTCTGGGCACCGGCACCGCTGGCCGCCTGATAGGTCATGGCAGACATCCACTCCACCAGGCCGGCTTCAAACAAGCCGCCCAAGCCCATCAGCATCAAACTGACGGTACAGTTGCCGCCGATAAAATCCTTAACGCCGTTATGCAGGGCCTGATCAATCACCTTGCGGTTGACCGGGTCGAGAACAATCACCGCATCGTCGTTCATGCGCAGCGCGGAGGCGGCATCAATCCAGTAGCCTTTCCAGCCTGCGGCGCGCAACTTCGGATAGACCTCGTTGGTGTAGTCGCCGCCTTGGCAGGAAATAATGGCTTCCATGGTCTGGAGCTCGTCAATACTGAAAGCATCCTTCAGCGCAGGAATATCCTTACCAATCTCCGGCCCTTGACCACCCACATTGGAAGTGGTGAAGAATACGGGATCAATCAGGTTGAAATCACCTTCCTCCAGCATCCGTTGCATCAGCACGGAGCCAACCATGCCACGCCATCCTACCAAGCCTACACGCATCATTCGTCTACCCAGTTATTTCAGTGAGCCGGCCTGTTGCCGGCTCCAGTTTACGTTTCAGTTTAGCGCTCTCACCAAACCACCGGGCTTTCAATGTCTTGAAAGCCCTCTGCCGGATTGGGTCTTACAACGCTTTCAGCGCTGCGACAACCGCGTCGCCCATCTCACCCGTACCAACTTTGCGCATGCCTTCTGAATAGATGTCACCGGTCCGGTAACCCTGATCCAGTACCACGCTAACAGCCCGCTCAATCAACGAGGCAGCTTCTTCCTGACCGAATGAATAGCGTAACATCATGGCAGCAGAAAGAATCGTTGCCAAGGGGTTGGCAATGCCCTGACCGGCAATATCCGGCGCCGAACCATGGCAGGGCTCATACATGCCCTTGTTGTTCTGATCCAGCGAGGCGGAAGGCAGCATGCCGATGGAACCGGTCAGCATGGAGGCCTCGTCCGACAGGATATCACCAAACATATTATCGGTGACGATCACATCGAACTGCTTGGGGGCACGCACCAACTGCATTGCCGCATTATCCACATACATGTGGGACAGCTCTACATCGGGATAATCCTTAGCCACCTCTTCCACCACCGTGCGCCACAGCTGGCTGGAGGCCAATACGTTGGCTTTATCGACGGAGCAGAGTTTGCGATTACGCACCCGCGCCATTTCAAAGCCCACTTTGGCAATCCGGCGAATTTCGCTTTCGCTGTAGGGCAGCGTGTCGTAAGCCATGCGCTCGCCGTTGTCGAGCACCTTGGTCTCCCGCGGCTTGCCGAAGTAAATCCCACCGGTCAGCTCGCGGACAATCAGAATATCCAGTCCGGACACCACCTCCGGCTTCAGGGTGGAGGCTTCCGCCAGCTGCGGGTACAGCATGGCCGGGCGCAGGTTGGCAAACAAGCCCAGCTCGGAGCGGATTTTCAGCAATCCGCGCTCAGGCCGGATGGCCGGGTCAATTGTGTCCCACTTGGGCCCACCGACCGCTCCCAACAGAACCGCGTCCGCTTGTTTAGCGGCTTCCAGGGTTTCATCCGCCAGCGGCACACCGGTGGCGTCAATCGATGCACCACCAATCAAACCGTCTTGGAACGTTAGACCAAGATTACACTTTTCGTTCACCACATCGAGAACTTTACGGGTTTCAGCCACGATTTCGGGGCCGATACCGTCACCCGCAAGCATCAAAATTTTCTTTTCCATGAGCCCACCAAAACACAAATCACTTTAACTATAAGCGCCAAGCCCCTGTTTTATGGTGACTTGGCGCCTCCAAATGACCTAACCACCCGGCTTTTTTATTGAATGGCACCAAACAGCCAAGGGGTTTCCTGACGCTTACGCTCTTCATAAGCCCGAATGGCGTCCGCCTGTTCCAAGGTCAAGCCAATATCGTCCAGACCATGCAGCAGGCAGTGGCGACGGAACTCATCCACCTCAAAGGCGATTTCTTCACCGTTAGGCTTCACGATCACCTGGCGTTCCAGATCAATGGTCAGCTGGTAGCCGTCCTGCTCGTAGCACTCACGGAACAGCTCATCAACAGTTTCTTCTGCCAAAACAATGGGTAACAAGCCATTCTTAAAGCAGTTGTTAAAGAAGATATCCGCAAAGCTCGGCGCAATAATCGCCCGGAAGCCGTAATCATCCAGCGCCCAGGGAGCGTGCTCGCGGCTGGAGCCGCAGCCAAAGTTTTGCCGGGCCAGCAAAATGCTGGAGCCTTCATAGCGGGGCTGGTTCAGTACGAAGTCCGGATTTTTCGGACGGTTGGAGCAGTCCTGATCCGGCACCCCTTCGTCCAGATAACGCAGCTCATCAAACAGGTTTTTACCAAACCCACTGCGCTTGATGGACTTCAAAAACTGCTTGGGAATGATCATGTCGGTATCGACGTTGGCGCGATCCATGGGCGCCACGATGCCAGTCACTTGAGTAAATTTTTTCATCGGAATAAACCTCTTCGCTTACTGGCCCATAAACTCACGAACATCCACAAAGTGGCCGGCAATCGCCGCTGCCGCCGCCATGGCCGGACTCACCAGGTGGGTACGCCCGCCAAAGCCCTGGCGACCTTCAAAGTTCCGGTTGGAGGTAGAGGCACAATGCTCACCCTGCCCCAGTTTGTCGGCGTTCATGGCCAGACACATGGAGCAGCCCGGCTCACGCCACTCAAGACCGGCCTCGATAAAGATCTTGTCCAGACCTTCCTGCTCGGCCTGAGCTTTCACCAAGCCAGAGCCCGGCACCACCAGCGCCTGCTTCAGGGTCGGCGCGACTTTCTTGCCCTTGACCACTTCGGCAGCCGCTCTCAGGTCTTCAATCCGGGAGTTGGTGCAGGAGCCGATGAAAACACGGTCCAGCTGAATCTCGGTAATGGCCTGACCGGCGTTCAATCCCATGTATTTCAGGGCGCGACGAATGCCTTCCCGCTTGATGGGATCTTCTTCCTGATCCGGATCGGGCACGCGGCTGTTCACCCCGGCGACCATTTCGGGCGAGGTGCCCCAAGTCACTTGGGGTTCAATTTCGGAACCGTCCAGCTCAACCACCCGGTCAAACTGGGCATCGGGATCGCTCTTGAGGGTGCGCCAGTATTCAGCCGCTTTTTCAAACATCTCGCCTTGCGGCGCGAAAGGACGCCCTTTTACATAGGAGATGGTAGTTTCATCCACCGCTACCAGCCCGGCACGGGCACCCGCTTCAATCGCCATGTTACAGATGGTCATCCGGCCTTCCATGGAAAGCGCCTGGATCACCTCACCGCCGAACTCCACGGCATAGCCGGTGCCGCCCGCAGTGCCAATCTTGCCGATAATGGCCAGCACCACGTCTTTCGCGGTGACGCCCGGGCGCAACTTGCCGTTGACCCGAATCAGCATGTTTTTCATTTTCTTCTGGACCAGGCACTGGGTGGCCAGCACGTGCTCTACTTCGGAGGTGCCGATACCGTGTGCCAGAGCGCCGAAAGCGCCGTGGGTGGAGGTATGGGAGTCGCCACAGACAATGGTCATGCCCGGCAGGGTCGCGCCCTGCTCCGGCCCGATCACGTGGACGATCCCCTGCCGTTGGTCCTTCATGCCAAATTCAACAATGCCGAAATCCCGGCAGTTTTCATTAAGGGTTTGAACCTGGATCTTGGACACCGGATCCACAATCCCGTCGACCCCTTGTTCACGCTCCACGGGCGTGGTGGGCACGTTATGGTCAGGCGTGGCCAGGTTGGCATCGAGGCGCCAGGGCTTGCGGCCCGCCAGACGCAGGCCTTCAAACGCCTGGGGTGACGTGACTTCGTGCAGCAATTGACGGTCGATATAAATCAACGCGGTTCCATCGGGGCGCTCGCTGACAACGTGCGATTCCCAAAGTTTGTCGTATAAGGTTTTACCTGCCATGTTATTCAAACCTCTTCAGGGTGACTTGGCCATTTACCAAAGTATGCTAACCCTCTACAATCCATAAAACAAATTCATCTTTTTTATATTTTCCATTCCAAAAAGGAATGCAAATGGATACCCAAGCCCTCAAGGCTTTTATCGCGGTCGTGGAAGCCGGCTCCTTTTCGGCGGCGGCCGACTCGCTGCATATTACCCAGCCGGCGGTCACCAAACGTATTCAAGGCCTGGAAAGCCAACTTGGCACCCCGCTGTTCGACCGCTTTCAGCGCCGTATTGTGCTGACTGAAGCCGGCCGGGTGTTGCTGCCCCACGCGCAAGCGGCCCTACAACAACTGGGGCGGGCGGAGCTGGAGATCCAGAACCTGTCCGGCAAAGTGGGCGGCCCGCTGGCCTTGGCCACCAGTCACCACATCGGCCTGCACCGGTTGCCAACAGTCTTGCGGCATTACACCCGGCTCTTTCCCGATGTGGACTTACAACTCCACTTCATGGAATCAGAGAAAGCCTATGAAGCCGTGTTGACTGGCGACGTGGAACTGGCCTTTGCCACCTTGTCGCCGGAGGCCCAGGCCTCTATTGAAAGCGCGCCGATCTGGGAGGATCGCCTGACCTTTGTGGTCGCCCCCAACCACCCATTGCGCAATTTATGCAGCCCGGGACTTGAGGATTTAGTGGCCTACAGCGCCATTCTGCCAGCGCCTTTTACCCACACCTATCGGATCGTGAAGCGTTTGTTCACGGAACGGGACATTCCCCTGACCGCCGTGATGCCCACCAACTATCTGGAAACCATCAAAATGATGGTCTCGGTGGGCATGGGCTGGAGTGTGCTGCCGGAATCCATGCTGGACAACAGTCTCTGCGCCCTGCAGCTGGGAGTCTCGTTGCGCCGCAGTCTGGGTGTGATTTACCACCGCAACCGCATCCTCAGTAACGCCGCCCAGGCCATTGTCCAACAAGCCAAGGACAGCGCCGACCTCAGCCCTGAATAGCCTCATTTCGACGAGCTTGGGACTCCCGCAGCCCCCAGTATGCCAGCGGGATCGCCAAGGCGGCCGCCAGGGCACCGGCCATGAAAGTCACCGCGCCGCCGCTCATTTCATACAACACGCCACTGAGCAAGGCGCCGGCACTGCCGCCCGCACCAAACCCCAAGCTGCTGTACAGAGCCTGCCCTTGCCCTTGATGAGGGCCGGCAAAGCGGGTGTGGACAAACTCAATGGACGCGGCATGCATGGCACCAAAGGTAAAAGCGTGCAGCAGCTGCACCAGTGCC